>Ga0207426_1000089_pt1 | contig 281224 bp, 219 predicted proteins | sample AraplaMF_Cvi_mMS_FD_184265 | JGI IMG/M metagenome (GOLD analysis project Ga0207426, IMG submission 184265) | Arabidopsis root microbial communities from the University of North Carolina, USA - plate scrape MF_Cvi_mMS (SPAdes) (version 2) | ecosystem: Host-associated > Plants > Roots >...
TGCCGGGTTCTTCTTCCCTCCCCCTTGCAGGAGGAGCCGGAGGGGGTGAAGGGTTGCAAACCAGGGCACAGGTGCAACAGATGATCCAGGAGAGAGTAGGAGGACTGGCAACCGGTGGAGCACCAACAGGTGGCGCCAATCCCGAACAATATCTGCAACAACAGGTACAGGCTGCACAGGCACAACTAAACCAGCTAAAAGATAAAGTGGGCCAGCTAGGGGGCGGTGGCAGCGATATGACGATGCCGGATTTTAAACCCAATAGTCAAAAGACCAAATCACTGCTTCAGCGCTTAGAATATGGGCTAAATATTCAAACACAGGGTACCACCAATTTTCTTCCTGCTACTACAGACATCGCATTACTGCTGGGCTATAAGATCAGCGATAAGGCAGTGATAGGTGTGGGCAGTGGTTACAAGCTGGGGCTAGGCCGAGGCTGGAACCATATCTCCTTAAGTCACCAGGGGGTGAGTATGCGAAGCTACCTGGATATTAAAGCGAAAGGCAGTTTCTGGATCACCGGAGGCTGGGAATACCAGTACCTGAAAGAGTTTGAAAATTTCCGGGAAATAAAGAACCTGAACCTGTGGCAGCGCAGTGCACTGCTGGGCATTACAAAGAAATATAAGATCGGCAAGAAGAAGGAAGGGAAGATGCAGCTACTCTATGATTTTCTTGCAGCAGAACAAAAGCCTGCGGCACAGGCATTGAAGTTCAGGGTGGGGTGGAGTTTATAAAGATCAAAATTTGTTTTTAATATTAGATAATCCTTTAATCGTACCAGATGAAGACTAATTTATTTCATTACCTGCAAGACTTCCGAGGTTTTTTATACAGGCAACTCAATATATATCGCCTGCATTTATTTCTTCTGTCAGGAGAAAAGTAATTCTATCATTCAAATATTTAATCCGGCGTATGAAAATAGTTACCTGCAAATCATCTGCACTTTATTGATTTTAATACTCCGTTGAATTACATAGTTAATCCCTGTATTCCATAATTTGATAAATAGAGTCAGATGAAGAATGGTTTATGCAAGGCCATTTATATTTTATGCATTACTGCATTTTCAGTATTCAGTTTTAAAAAACAGGAATACAACTGGGATATGCTTCCCTACATGGCAGTCATCTTATCTTACGACACACATGATTTTGACCTGGTGCATAAGATTGTGTATCAAACTATCAGGCAAAAGACACCTGCTTCAGATTACCAGTTGTTAACTGACGGAGGTGTAGAAATGAGAAGATTATCAACAGCAGACCCGGAATATTTCCGGATGCAGATGCCATTTTATACGGTAAAACCATTCTACACAAGAATAGCTTATTGCCTTTATAAAGCTGGCGTACCTCTTGAAAAATCGGTGGTGTTACCATCTGTAATCAGCTATTTCTTTATCGCAATGTTTGTGTTTTACTGGCTGGGCAATTATGTGCCACTTTTTTGGAGGTTTCCTTTATGCCTGTTACTAATGCTCTGTGGATTTCTTTTAAGTGTGGGAAGAATATCTTCACCCGATTGCTTGTCTTCTTTATTGTTGCTTGTTGCTTTTTATAACCTGATTGAAAAGAAATCTATCAATATAATTCTTGTCTTTTTAATGCTTTCCATTCTTACAAGACTTGATAATATGATAGTTGCGCTGGCAATTGTTTTAATGTTAACGTATACCGGCAAGTGGAAAGAAAAGTTACCTGCCGGAAAAGCAATGCTGATCATATTTGTGATGTGTGCCTGTTATTTTGGAGCTTCTTATAACGCTAAAGAATTCGGATGGAGTATTTTCTATTATCCGTCATTTATTGATCGTTTAAATACAACGCATAGCAGTAATTCATCATTCTCAATTTATGACTACTTTTCAGTTGCACGTTCCCAGGTAATATCCGGCCTGGTTTATTCACATATCTGTTTATTTATATTGTTGGGTTTTATCGTATTAATCACAAACAGAACCAGCAGTCTCAAATCATTTGACTTTGATCAGCTTTTGACAGTTGTCTTTTTTATCATCCTCTTTGCCCGTTTTGTTTTTCATCCTGCCGTTGCAGACAGGTTTTATACCGGGTATTATATATGTATCCTGGTACTGTTAATAAAGAAATTCTGCTTGATACCGCTTAAGCAAATAGAATTAGGTAATACTATCTGAAACCATTAAAAACTTGAATATGAAAATAATATCCGTTCCCCTGTTTTTTCTTTGTTCTATAGTAACAGCAAAGTCTCAAAATGTATTTCCTGCTACAGGAAATGTTGGTATAGGCACTTCTGCTCCAGCAGTTGCATTAGATGTAAAAAAAATTTTTTCTGCTTCTGGTTCCTGGAATAACGCTGTTGGTATAACTACAACACAAAATATTGCTACAGCAGGCAATGTTAACAGCCTTACCCTGAATACCAACATTACACATACTTCCGGCAATGTGCCATTGGCCATGGGTATACCTGCTATCTGTAATTATTCCGGCTCCGGTACTGTAGGTTCTATAAGGCCTGTAGAAAGCGTTACAAGTATTACAGGAAGTGGTGCGATAACTGATATTGCCAGCTTTTGGGGGGCAATTGTAAACTCCGGAACAGCACCGGTAACAAAAGGGTATGGGCTTTACTTAAGTCCGTTGCCCGCTAACGTGGTAAACAAATATGGTGTTTATGTGGATGACCCTCTTGCAGGAAATTATTTTGCAGGAAGTATTGGTATTGGTACAACAGGCAATACTTATAAATTGGATGTAAACGGATCTGTTAGGGCTGGAGGGTTTACTTCTGCTGATGCCAATGAAACAGCCAAATTTGTCTGGAGTAAGGATGCTGCAAACAACTGGGATGAACAGTTGATAAAAGTTGCTTCCACCTATGGCCCCTGGGGCAGGCCTGGGTACGCCATTCATACACATGAGACCAAACACTTTGGTATCTATTCCACTAACTGGAATGCGTTGTTTGATGTAGAAGGAGGTACCGGCAGAACTTATATTAAAGGCAAAGTACTTATTGGAAAAACATCTTCCAATACCGGCACTAATTATATGCTTGATGTTAATGGAAATGTGCGTGCCAATAAAGTGGTTGTAAATACCAGCGGTGCCGATTTTGTTTTTGAACCGGGTTATGCTTTACCCTCTTTGCAAGATGTTGAATCCTTCATCCAGAAAAATCATCATCTGCCGGATATTATTTCTGCTAAGAAAATGAAAAATGACGGGGTTGATATCGGGGAGTACCAAACAAAGCTTCTGCAAAAGATAGAAGAACTCACACTTTATATTATCAGCCAGGATAAAAAGGGAGAGGAACAGCAACGGACCATAGAAAGGCAAAATAATAGAATTGATATGCTGAATAGTAAGATTTGTCAACAAAAAAGTGTAAAAGAAACCATAGTTAAAAGTGACAATCCCTGGGAAGGTTATGCAGAATTACTTAGTAAGGTCGAGTATTTAAGAACAGGGTTGATTTCCCTGGAAAAACAAAACAAATCGCTGGAAGAAAATAACAGAAAGCTTGTTGAGCGGATAAAGAAACTTGAAAAGAAGTAAAATGTTTGGAGCAGTTCATCGCATAGTATGGTTTGTGTAATTGTTTCAGGTACTGTTTGAAACGGGTTAACCTAATGATGGCGGGTAATCTTAAAAAAGAAAAGAATGAGACTTAAATTATCACTTTTAATAATCATGCTGGCCGTTTGCTTTAAAGTGGATAGTCAAAACCAGCAACCAGGTTATCTGGCATATCCCAATGTATTTCTGCCCTCTCCAACAGCTCAGGGTTTGGGTAAGTATGGAGATGTGCCTGTTAATTTAAGTAATGGCATACCACAGATAAAAGTTCCTGTATATGAATTGAAAGATGGTGACATTACAATACCTGTAGAGCTTAATTATATGGGATCAGCGATTAAAGTAGCAAGCATTGCCAGTTGGGTAGGTACCAGCTGGTCTTTGAATGCAGGTGGCGTTATCACACGTGCGGTAAAAGGGCTTCCGGATGAAGGTGTAAAAGGTCTGTTCCAAACTTTTGCCGGCAATCCTTTAACACTTCTTCCAAATCCTTTTGTAAACACGTTTGATCAGAATATTTTAACTGATGAGCAAAATCGTTCCTATATAAGAATTGTAGCTGATAACTGGGATACTGAGCCTGATATGTTCTATTATAATTTTCTGGGTTATACCGGAAAGTTTTTTTTCGATCATCATCAAAATATTCATCTTGTACCCCATGATGATATTAAAATTGAAGCCATCGGCCCATCATTGGATCAATTTAAGGTGACGACACCCAGAGATGGATTTATTTACATCTTTGGTACATCTGCGGCAACGGAAAAAACAATGAACTCAATTGACAGTAATCCTTTTGGAGATGACGTCTACCGTTGTAATACGGCCTGGTATCTAAAGTCCATTACACTTCCATCAGGGCAAACGGTAAGTTTTAATTACAGCGACGGTCATATTTTAACAAGCAGTATAGCTGAGGAGTCTGATTATAAGAGTTTGTGGGGAATACCTGCAGGTAACTGTCAGGGTCATGAACGATTGAGCCGATATATATCGAATCTCATTCAAACGACTGACACAAAACGATTGAGTTCAATTGAATCTGATAATGCTATTATATATTTTGATGCAGCAACGGCTGCACGTGAAGATCTTCCGGGTGATTACGCACTGTCCCGTATAAGGGTTTTTTCAAAAAAACTTAATGCTGTAATTAAGCAATTTTCGCTTAACTACTCTTATTATAACTCACCCATATCCTATTGTGCTTTAAGAACAAGCCATGTGGCAGAAGCCAAAGAACAAAAAAGATTAATACTGAATTCGGTTAAAGAAGAACTTCCTGGCCAGACTACTGTTACCTCAAAAGTATACAGTTTTGAATATGATAATGGAGACCTTCCTCCTACATGTTCCTGTTCTATTGATTACTATGGTTATTACAACGGTGCATCCAATGTTACTCTTTTACCTGCGGTAAGCAATATGAATGCAGACCAACCTGTTGCAAACCGGGAATCTAATTCAAGCTATATTAATAACCACCTTTTAAAAAAGATTATTTATCCAACCGGAGGCTATAGTTTATTTAGTTTCAATGCATCAACTGCTACGCGAACAATAGATGTACCAACGCTTTCAAGTGCGGGAGTCCGCAGATCCAGCGGGGAGGCATTTGGAACAACCAGTACAAACTTCTCCATCCCTTTTTCACAAACGATAAATCTTTCTTATACCTCTTATACCGGTAATAATCTGGATGCAGAGATTGCCGGTATCATCAGGATTAAGAACGCAAGTAACCAGGTTGTTTATGAAAGGTCATTTATGGAAAACAGAAATTCATCTGGTATTGATCCTGTTTATTTTTCCCAACCGGGAAATTTTACGCTGCAGGTAACAACTCAATATGTTACTGGAACAGACCTTGAGGCCGGGTTTAGTTATCAATCAGGAGTTGCCCAGCAACAAACGCAAACTTATTCAGCCGGAAGTTCTTTTATAAAAGAAATAGGTGATTACTCCGCAGATAATAAGCTGCTCAAGAGAAAAATTTATACCTATGAAAATATCAATATTCAATGGATAGCACATGATGAAGATTATAAACAACCCTTTAGAGATAGAACCTTTTATTACGTATTTGATGAAAGCGGGGCCATTATTGATGTGAAAGATTTTGCATGTGATTTTCAGAGAAGAACCTCTAATGCCTTTTACAATCTTGGAGGTTTGGAAGGGGAAAGAATAAGTTATGGCAAGGTGACTGTTTCAGATGACCCCTTGTTTGCGAACGGAAAAACGGTATATCAATTCAGAACAGACGATGACGACAATTATAATATCTTAAGATACCCATATCCTCCGGGAGTAAGCTACGGATGGAGGCGGGGTTTATTGGAAAATAAGACTGATTTTGATAAAGATGGAAATAAAAAATACGAAATAATAAATACTTACAGTTTTTCCCAAAAGTATGATGCCTTGTACTTTAAATTAGGGATTAAAGATTTTTATTCTGTAAGAAAATATGATCCCAAACCTGTAAATCCTAATTTATTAAGCTATGAACCTTTTCATATTATTTCAGAATGGATAAAGCTAGCCGGACGTACAGAGATTTTCTACGATAAAAACCCTTTAAAGTGGGTGAAGAATGTTGAGAGATACTTTTACGAAAGTCCGGACAACGTTCAGGTTTCCCGAACGGAAAAAGACCTGAGTGATGGAAAAACATTATTGGAATACAGCACTTTTATTACAGATTACTCTACCGGAACGTTATGGATTAATGACCTGCGAACACAAAATTTTAAAGCAGTACCTATTGAAAAAGTGTCTGCTGTTAAAAGCCAGCAAGGTAACATCAGCATAGTTTCCGGGCTTATTACTTCCTATAAAGCCGGAGGAAAAGGGTTAAAGGATGTTGAATACAGTTATTCGTATGCAAAATCAGTTCCGCTTGAGCAATTTAAATTTTCAAATCAACCTGCCGGTGTATTACCCCAGGCGGCAGTCCCGGGCAATTTTGCAAAGGACGAGAGTAAGTATGAACCAAGGTTTACTTATACATGGGGAAATACAGGAACACCTGTTAAAATAAAATTATTGCAGTACCAGAAAACGGATGCCGAAAAAACGTCTGTTTACTGGGGTTATAATGCAACCCTTCCTACTGTTGAAGCAAAAAATGCAGGGCTTTCAGAATTTTATTGTGAAGGTTTTGAAGAAAGTGCTGCAACCAATGTAGTTACCGGCGTTGCCCACACCGGTACCAGATATTACAATGGCGCCTCTTATACCGTTTCCTGGACGCGTCCAAATGCAAGAAAATTTCTTATCAGTTATTGGTATCGTTCCGGCGCTGTATGGAAGCTTAAACCCGAACAGGATTACACCGGTAGTGCATTCGTTCTAACCGGTGGGGATGCCTATGATGATATCAGGATATATCCATCAGACGCATTACTTAAAACTTACACTTATTTGCCAATCGTAGGAATTACAAGTGAAACAGATACCAGGGGCAGTAGTATTTATTATGAGTATGATGGGTTCTACCGCTTGAAATTTATACGTGACCAGGATGGAAAAATTCTGAAACAATTCGATTATCAGTATCAAAAATTACCAACGAACTGATATCAATCTTTGTCGAAAACAAATCTCCAGGTTTTATATCTCAAGTATATGATATTACTACCGCTAAATAAAGGATGCCGATTGCTGGTTTTTATTGCCGCTGTACTGGCTACGGGTAAAGGTGTAGCCCAAAGTAATACACCTGGTTCAACAGGCCAGGTGCCTGTGGCCTCAACCACTGCAAGAGCCGTTCCTGCGGGCTACTCATCTCCCACAATTAACTATATCCGTACCTGGGAGGCCCAGCAACCATTAAGTGATGCAGAGTTCGAAATTCAAAAAAGTGATGTAATCAAAGTACATAGGAGCACACAGTATTTTGATGGTGTTGGCCGTCTTATACAGGCTGTAGGCTGGAAAATGTCACCGGGGCTTACAGATATGGTTGCACCTGTAGAATATGATGCATTTGGCAGAGAGCAATATAAATATTTAACTTATACATCTCCCTCTGCCACCGGGGTCTTTAAAGCGAGTTCATTTACAGAACAGGCGACTTTTTATACTACCACCTATCCGGGCGAACAGTCTGCCTATAAAAATGAACAGTTTTTTTACAGTCATATTGTCTTTGATGCATCTCCGCTTAACAGGATAACCGCAACCTTTGCCCCTGGCAATAGTTGGGCCGGTAGTGAAAACCCGGCAAATCCCGGTACCGAAAAAAAGACAGAAGTACAATACCTCACTAATGTATCTGCCGATGCAGTGCGAATCTGGAATATTGGCTTTTCTGCACTTACCTACACCAGCAGCGACGCTACCACTAATATTCCCACCAGCAGTGGTGCTTATATTGCTGGTAACCTTTACAAAACAGTAACAATAGATGAACAAAAAAACGTAGTAGTTGAGTATAAGGATTTGTTAGGGCATGTTATACTTAAAAAAGTACAGGTAGATAATACTGTTGCGGCTGATTATAGCGGTTTTGATGGTTTTTTAAGTACATATTATGTGTATGATGAGTTAGGGCAATTGCGTTTTGTAATACCTCCTAAAGCAGTAAGTATACTTGCCCTAAATGGATGGAATTTTAGTGCTTCCCCTGCAGATTTGGGCGCAGAGCTTTGTTTTCGCTATGAGTATGATGGCCGCAAACGTTTGATCGCTAAAAAAGTTCCGGGCGCCGGTTGGGTATACATGGTGTATGATAAACGTGACAGGCTGGTATACATACAAGACGCTAATATGCGGGTTAAAAATCAATGGCTGGGAACATTTTATGATGCACTTAACCGCCCCGTAGAAACAGCGATGCTAACGTATAGTCTCGGGCATGTAAGTCTGCAAAATGCAGTAAATGGTAAAAAGGGTATTGATAATACCGAAACCTCATCGCTTGCTACGGCATCTTCAATACAGGATAATTTATATGTTAATAACAGGCAGAAAGACAGGCAGTCGTACCAGGCTGCCGTTAGTATTATTTTTGATGACGGATTTACGAGTGAGGATGGAGCGATTTATACAGCAGAAATTGTTGCCGGCGCCGGCGGCAGCGTTAATAATGTTATTAGCACCAGTGATTACCCGGTTCCTGATGGTTACAATGTTGTGGCCCTCACTTATACAAATTATGACAACTATAGCAGTACCTCCAAAACTTATGATGTTAGTAATAAGGCAAAACTTGATAAGGGGAGTAACCCTTACGCTGATGAATTGCCCTCAGCTGCTAGTTCGATGACCAGGGGGTTAGTCACAGGAACAAAAGTTCGGGTAATTGAGGATGCTGCTGATCTTACCAAAGGAAAATGGTTAGAGACCAGTAATTTTTATGATGATAAAGGACGGCCGGTACAAGTACAAAAGGATAATTACAAAGGAGGAAAGGATGTAATCACCAGCCTGTACAATTTTACGGTACAGGTATTATGTACATATCTCGTACATAATAATTCTGCCGGAGGTATAATCAATCAACGGATCAAAACCAATATGAATTATGACCATGCTGGCAGATTGTTGACGGTTAAGAAAAATATTAATGATGATGGCAATGCTTCCGCACTCAATACTACTCAAAGAACAATTGCCACTTACAGTTATGATGCCATGGGGCAGCTAAAACAAAAGAAGCTTGGACAGAAAACAGTAAATGGTAGCAGTCCGTCCACTACCGCTTCCATGGAAGAAGATAACTACTTCTATAATATCCGCGGCTGGCTAAAAGGGGTTAATTGGAGTTATCCTGCAACAGGCGTTAGCAGTTCAACAGTAAACACTGGCAGTAACCGGTGGTTTGGGATAGATTTAAGCTATGACTGGGGGTTCACCAGTAATCAATATAATGGTAATATTTCCGGCCAGCGATGGGTAAGTGCAGGTGATGGTGCAGAACGTGCTTATGGTTATGGATATGATCTTGCAAATAGGTTGTTATTTGCTGATTTTAAACAAAAATTTACTGCTGCCTGGGCTAATACAGATCCTAATAATAGTAGCCTCACCATTGACTTTAAGGTTTTAATGGGCGCTACCGGAACAAGTGCCGCATCTGCCTACGATGCCAATGGCAATATACTCAGGATGCAACAAAAAGGGTTGGTATTAAATAATAGCCAGTGGATAGACGACCTGCAATATACTTACACAGGCACTAACCAGTTGAGCAATAAATTAAAAGCGGTAAATGATGCCGGTATACAGCCCGCCGCCAATCTTGGTGACTTCAGTAATAAGAATACAGCAGATGATTACGGTTATGACCTTAATGGAAATATGATTACTGACCTCAACAAAAAAATTACCGGTAATACCGGTATTGATTTGCCGGCCAGTGGCGGTGGTATTAGTTATAATTTTTTGAACCTCCCCTGGCAGGTTACAGTAAAAAATGATGCCGGTACAGCAGTAAAGGGCATCATCACATATATATACGATGCAACAGGTACCAAGCTGGAAAAAAGAATAATGGATAATGCCGCGCCTAATGGCCCGAAACCAACTATAACTACCTATATTGGTAACACCGTTTACGAAAACAATGTATTGCAGTTTTTGGGACAGGAGGAAGGCCGTATAAGACCGGTGAAACCAAATGTTTATAATAATAATCAATTGTATGCCTATGATTATTTTATTAAGGATCACCTGGGTAATGTACGAACAGTACTTACTGACGAGCTACAACAGGATGGTTACCCGGTTGCTTCACTTGAGGCGGGCACACTCAATAATGAAAAAGTCTATTACTCCGGCCTGGATAATGCAAGGGTGCAAATTGTAAGTGTGCCGGGATATCCCCAGCATGATTCTCCTGATCCTGGCAATACATACACGCAGCAACTCAACGGCAGTGCAAACAAAACAGGTGCAGGAATATTATTAAAAGTAATGTCGGGTGATTTATTGAATGTACGGGTAAATAGTTGGTACAAAGCTAATGGGGTGACCCCGGTCAATAGTACGGCACCTTTATCAGATATCGTGAATGCGCTTGCAATGGCCAATACAGGAATACCTGGCCTTTCAGGGGGGAAAATATTAGCATCACAATTAACAACGGCGGCATTAACGCCCGCGATCACAGGTACAAACGGTTTTATTACCAAGCGTGATGTAAATTATGCAGGCGGCCGCCCCAAAGCTTATTTAAATATTGTATTGTTGGATGAACAAATGCAGCCAGTGGTAACCAATGATGGCAGTAACAGTTATTTTGAGCAGGTACCCAGCGAAAGTGTGTATCAGAACAGCACTTCCAATCCAATTGTGTACCAGCACCTAAAGTCCAATCTGCCTGTAAAGCGTAATGGCTATGTGTATATTTATGTTAGCAATGAAACACAGAATGTAAATGTTTTTTTTGATAATCTGCAGGTAACTCAAACACGGGGAGCATTGTTAGAGGAGACTCATTATTATCCGTTTGGATTGACGATGGCTGGAATAAGCAGCAAGGCTATTGGGAAGCGGGATAACCAGTATGAATATAATGGCAAGGAAAAGCAAGAGAAAGAGTTTAGTGATGGTAGTGGGTTGGAATGGTATGATTACGGAGCAAGGATGCAGGATCCGCAAATTGGTAGATGGATGGCTATTGACCCTGCCGCAGAATCAATGAGAAGATGGTCTACCTATGTTTACGGTTTTAATAATCCAATAAGATATTTAGATCCTGATGGTATGAGGCCAGGAGAAAAGTATAAAAGTGCCGATGCCGCTGCACACGCGTGGGGGAAGGAGTACTCAAAACTGGCTTTAAGTGATGGTCTTGGAAGAGAGTATGGATCTGCTATTTACAAAGGAGTTACGAAGAAGGGGGTAGTATTTTATTCTTATAACAAAGCAGTACAGGCAAGTACTAACGCCCCGAGTAAAATTGAAAAATATCCACGGGAAATACCTGAAGGTTCTGAAATTGTTGCTTTTATACATGCACACACAAACCTGCAAAACGGAAATACAGATTTTTCGGGCGGTGATCGGTTATTTCAAGCACAGACCGAAAACCAGGGATTGGACTTTTATTTAACAACTGCGGATGGTCTGTTAAAAGTAGTGAGAGGTGATAGCCCGGATGAACGTACTGTTACTTTAAGTAATGATATGAGTCGTCTTGGAACATTAGAAAAAGTAACTCCTATTTATTTTGGTGGTGAAACGCATACGGAAGCTGTTATTAATACGGAAGAATGGAGAGGCCCGTCTTCAAATGAGAGTTTATTACCAATGGATGACAATGGCAAGCCAATTGTTCCGAATAAGAATGAACCCAGATATTATCCGCCTGGATATGGACCTCCCGGAGTGCAGTTTGATAAGGGGTTTAATTGTATTGGGTGCTACGATAAACTGCCTAGTTGGATTAAGCCTAAAAAGGATAATAGTGTCAAGAAAAAAAAATAATACTGCTTTAAAATTATCTATGAAGATCAGAATTTTTCTTTTATACATCATACTCGTGGCAGGCCTGGAATGCTGCAATAATCGTCAGGATATTAGTTCAGGCAAGGAATTTAAAATTGTGGATTCAATGCAAAAAGACATTCCGTTGACAAAGAGTGGGAAGCCTAAATTTCTTTACAGAAAATTTGCTAAAGAAACAAGTTTATTAGGTATTGAAAATCTGGAGGAAGGATTTGATTCAATTCAATTGAGAATTTGGATGCCTGAGAGTATCAAAAACAAAAGAGAGGTCGTTATAATTTCGAATACGAAAAAGAAAGGGTGGGAAGCTAAAATCGGCAGATTTTATTCTATTGGTAACCTGGATTCAAACAACATGAAAATTATTGATATGGAATGGAAAATTGTTAAGCCAAAGTCCGGATGGAAATTTTTTTTAGATTCAATTTTTAAACTACATATCACAAGCCTGCCTGATATAACTCATATTAAGGGATATGAAGTTGGTGCTGATGGCGATGTTTTTACTTTTGAAATTGGTATACAGAACAAATACAGGTTTTACCAATATTGGGAACCTTTCCTGTATCAAAAGAAATTCTGGCAGGCTTTAGAAAGTGTAGAAATAATCCAACTGCTAAAGGAACAGTTAAGGGACTAATGCTGTTTGATATAGGTTTACAATACTAAGTAAGTTTTTTATGTTAGTTAGATACGAAAGGGACTTAAAAGCGTCAATGACCCCCCAATCGGTTTGAGAAAAAACTCACCTGAATCTGCCCCCTCTATTCTATTGAATAAAGCTATATCGCAGTCTAAAGAAGTTTTGCAAATCAAGTGCATTCTAACTATGAATTTGTATTGAGCGCTAATATAGTTAGTGTTTTATGCTAGTGTATTTAGTTTATTTTTGCATGATTATTTTGCATGTATGACTGATAAGTTTGAACTACCGGTAAAGTACAAGGGGCAGAACCTGCGCTTTTCTTCACAACTGATCATGGTAGATGGGAGACATTGCGTTTGCGTACACCTTGATGAAACAGAAGTATACTTTGAACCTAATGAGCAACGTAACTACCGCGCAGTAGCCATGCCGGGGCAGAATGAACACCTGTTGCGCAGGGTTGACCAGGAGTTGTTACAGGAGATTGCTATTATGCTGAAAGCGGTGTTGAAGTGAAGATGTTTTGAGGCATATACTGATGAATTTTTTATGTTTTCATCATGCCGGGTTGCTTTTAATTATGTAAATAAAAAAGGGGCTGTTGAAGCCCCTGAAATAATTCAAGTTAAAGTTGGGGCGAGCTATTAGTAAAACAATCTTCCTGCTGCAAAACAGCTCATTACTGAAAAGAAGCAGGGCCTTATGCTGCATAGATAGACTTTTCAAAAAAGCCGTACTATTCAACAGACCCTGCTTTACCCGAAAAATTCTGCTGCCTTAATATAACACAGCAGAAAATTTTATGGTGAACTAATAAGAAACTTTTAAAAGCGTTCCATCACCCATTGATGTTACATACCAGCTTGTGAGGCCGATTTGCTTTATGCCTGCGGGCATATTAAGCCCGGTTGTAATAACCTTTGCCGTATTGCCGTTAACTGAAAGCAATGAACCACTGTTAGGAACAAAACCGGTGGGGCCAAAATTAGCGTAATGCAATACAACATGATCAAACAGGTTTCCCTGGGTGATGCCTGTAAGTGTTGTTAACCCATCTTTATAAACAGATACTTTCCCAGACAAGGAAACTTGATAGATAACAGCCTGTTTATCAAGAAAGGGAAAACCAGTAAGCGTTGATACCAAAAAATTAGCCCCGTCAAAAATTAGTCCTGTTGGTACACTTTGTATCATTGGCGGTCCTACAGGTGTAGGATTTTTCATATCAGGAAATTTAGCAAATACGCTGTATTTTCCGGCGCTTTTACGTTTAATAATCGCATTAGCCCCTGCATCTGCGATATAGATGCTGCCATCAAAACATTTTATAAGATTATACGGATGGCTATCATTAGGTGTAACAATCTTTTGGGAGCGCACCCAGGAGCCGATATCTTCATGAGGTAATGTGCTGGCATCAATTGGTTTATCACCCGGCTTGAATGAACTAACATTTACACTATATAAAAAATCTGCGGCCAGTATGTATAAGATTCCATTATCAAGGATAAGATTGGCAGGCCCTTCCGGTTCTCCTGATAGAGCGTTCTTGATAGAAGATAAGTTAACAATCGCGTCATAAACGATCATCGTTTCTACTCCTTTTACAGAACCACGGGTTACAACTACCACTTTTCCATCATTGTTAGCAGTGCCTTCCTGTGCCACCCATACATTCCCGTTCCAGTCAGTTTCTATTCCCATGGGTGCTTTCAGGCCGCTGGCTATCTCAGTTACTTTAACAGATGGTGGTTCAGGATTCTTAGTACAACCCGCAATAAATAAAATTATCAGGATGAAGGGTGTGAAAAACAGTTGTTTTTTGGGCAATGTATGCCGTGGGTGTAATTGTTTCATTGGCTTTGATTTTTATGTAAATGAAAATTTTGTACGAAGTACAGGTTTTGCAATCAGGACATTTAAGCAGAGAAGCAGGTAAATATAGACAACCTGAATTGTAAAGTCAATACCGTAAATCCTTTTTTTATATAAATTTTTCCTGCGTACAATTGATCTATTGCAGGTGTGACTGAACAAGCAAAGCATTATTTAAACAACGGAAGATTTGCTGAATGATCTGTGGAGGTGCAACGGCAGCAAAAGCCAGATTCAGCCTTATTAAGACCTGAAATGTCTTAACCAAATTCAACGTACAGGCTTTTCATGAGCTTTGCACCCATCTCATCAGGTTCTTATGTACGCCTTTCCATATTTCTTCCATTTAATCAAGCGTAAGCCGCAATGATTATTATATTTTTCTAACAAAAGTCCCTTTCGTCGCTTTTAGAAATTCTCTAACAATACGTTATCGTATATTGTCAACTTCGGTTATGAATAAAACTTATTTATAATCGTTTATGTTGGAAGTAGCCACGTTATTCTTATCGTGGCTACGCTTTTTTATATTGAATCAGCCTGTGTTAAGCCCGCCTTATACCTGGTGATACCAGCGCATGATTAATGTTGCAAACGGCTTGTTACAGATGCTGGGTTACGCAACTGGTGTAAAATATATTACCTCTTGTCAATTTAGTTTTTGTTCAGGCACTCATACACATAAATTCACGTTGAAAGGATTTTGGACTCATAAATGATTCTAACACTCATCAACATCTTGTTATGAAAAAGATTTTGTCAATGCTTGCTGTGATAAGCTGCATTCATATCTCGAAGGCACAGGATTTCAGCGCATATCAAAAGAAATTTTTCATCAAGGGTAACGATACACTGCGGTACAGGATTTTATACCCGGAAAATTATAAAAAAGAGAAACCTTACCCTTTAATCGTTTTTCTTCATGGTGCAGGCGAAAGGGGAGATGATAACGAACATCAACTTGACCTTGGCGCTTCATTGTTCTTAAAAGACAGTGTAAGAAAAGAATTTCCGGCAATTGTCGTTTTTCCACAATGTCCCACCGATAGTACCTGGAACAGATTCACTACAGGGCCTGACACAACTGAGGCATACAATCTTTCTTTAGATACTTCGGCCGCAACTATTCCCGAGCAACTCGTAAAAAAGTTGATGGATAGTCTAACGGAAAATAACATCGCAGACAGGAAAAGAATCTATATCGGGGGGCTTTCACTTGGTGGTTTTGGAACCTATGACCTGGTCATACATTATCCGGCCTATTTCGCAGCCGCATTCTCCATTTGCGGACAGGCAAATGTAAAACTATTCACCGCAAAAGCCGGAAATGTTCCGCTGTGGATTTTTCACGGTGAGGTCGATAATATTATCCCCATTCAACCAAACAGGAATTTATATAAAGCCCTGCAAAGCATGGGCGCAAAAAATGTAAAATACACAGAATACCCCGGGGTTTATCATAACAGTTGGATCAATGCTTTTGCAGAGCCTGACTTGCTTCCCTGGCTGTTTTCATTTAAAAAGTAATATACGGTTTAGGCTATTTGCCGCTAGTCAGCATCTGCCGGCTGTAAAGAGTACCTGGCATTCGCCTCTCCTTCATTTCTGCCTTTATTTAAGTTTTTGACATGCCCTGTTCCAATCCATTTCCGCCTCAAATAACTTGTTTTGACTGGCGTTGTATGTGCCTGCAAACTGAAAATCTGCATCGTTAAAATAATATTCCCGAATCATTATAAATATACCTGAAACAGCTTTCTCAACAGCTTAAACCTTGTGCGTTAAAACTGTTATCCTTCGGAAAATATTTTTCATTCATTCGCTTTTCCGGTTTAAAATTTCTATTTTGTCTGAAACCCCCTGGTAACGCTTGCCCGACATCAACAAGCTTGCATCAAACCATTAAAACCATCTTATGACAATCACATCGCAGATGACCAGGCAAAAATTTATTGCCATCAATTTTATACTGATGTTCAGTAAAAAATCGATCAGGATTGCCGTGATCGTTGCCGCTGTATTATTGATATGCGCGGTTATTGCTTCTGCTGTTTCAAATTATGATGTGACGTTTATGATTGTATTCCTGGTGATATTCCTCGTCTACTTTCCATTGATCGTTTATTACAGTGCGGTAAAGAATTTCAATTCGAGTAAAACCATCAGGGAAGCTGTAACGTATGAAATTGACAATGAAAAGTTTTCAGTAAAAGGCGAGTCTTATCATTCAAGCCTGGCATGGAACATGATCCATAAGGTGACCAGACATAAAAATTGGATCATCCTCTGGCAGAACAATGCGGTAGGACATGTATTGCCAGGAGCAACGCTGAATGATGCTCAGGTACAGGAGATAAAGGCCATCCTGGAAAATCATAAAGTCACCAATAATCTTTAGAAGCAATGCCTGCGGGTGAAGGTTAGCTTTTCTTATAACGTAATACAACCAGGCCCGACTGCAAAGGTTTCGAACTGATTAAATGCAACTGTTTTCGTTCTTGCAGGTGATGGAAGAGTGCTTTTCCACTGGTTAACAAAACAGGGTTAATTTCAAAACGGAATTCATCTACCAGGTCAAGTTCAATCAGGCTCGCAGCGAAATTTGCACCACCCCATGCAATGATGTTTTTGCCGTTTCCCTGTTTCAGTTTTGCTATTTCTGTAGTAAGGTCATGGCCAACCGTGCTGTTTCTCCAGTCCGGTTTAAAATCATTTTTTGAAAAAACAATATGCGGCGTCCGTTCTGCGAGTCGCGCAAATTTTAATTCATTGGCATCACTATCCGGATTGCCTAATACTTTTTGCCAGTAAGCGGAGTAGCCAGGATACATCTTTCTTCCGAGGATAAAAGTATCCGCCTGCTGAAGATCTTCAAACAAATCTGACCATTCATCTTCTCCGCTGAGTAACCAATCGGCTTCATCATTAGTTCCTGCAACGTATCCGTCCAGGGTGATTTGCATCGAAAGTATCAGTTTTCTCCGGTTCATCATTACCTGTATTTAGTGATTGGAATTGAATAAAAGTCAATAAATCCTTTTCAACAGTGCTCATGTTTATACGTTTTCCTATAAAGTGGCACGTATTAGTAGGCTTTTCCTTTGTTGGCGGAGACGCTTTCAATCCAGTCTTTTACATGCGCTTTATCACGTCCCATTTTTGCAGCCAGTCTTTCCAGCAACGGCGTGGCATCTTTGCCATCATAAGACAAATCTACACCTGCCAGGCCTGGTTCTACTTCTGTGATCAACGCTTTTACCTCGTCCCAGGTTTTTTCGATTTTTAGTGTTTGTGTCATAGTGGTTATTTTATTTATCAATCATTACTACAACAATGGTACCGTGTATAAACAGTATAGTTAAGTTGATAAGATAGCCACATTGCTTTTTCTGCTATACTTTGACTTTTCTGCGGTCTAACATACTTTCTTACCCAACTTTCGTGCAGGATAAAAGTTGCGTTTTAAGATGTGGCAGGTATATGAGGGTGGGATTCAAAAAAGAATTTGCCAAAAGGAAAAAGGCTGCCTCAAAAGTAATGAGGCAGCCTTTTTCCGGATCAATATATCACTTCTATATCTATGAATAGTTGTGCATAGAATCATCAGTATCCCGGATTTTGAATAAGATCCGGCTGGTTACGGTCTATTTCTGTTTGTGGAATAGGCCACAACTGGTATTTATCTTCATACTTGGTTTTGATATTGGGGAAAAGCGGATTGGGTATAAAGCCATCCAGTTTTTGTTTCGCAATACCCCACCTGCGTAAATCATGATAACGCAAACCTTCCATCGCAAACTCCACCCTTCTCTCATGCCTGATGCGCTGACGCATATCATCTTTAGAAAGCCCTGCTGGCAACGCTGCCATTTCCACACCGGGCCTTGCACGTACTTCATTCACCTGTTGGTAAACAGTGGCATCCGGACCGGCTGCTTCATTCTGCGCCTCTGCATACATCAGCTTAACATCGGCATACCGTAACAATACAAAATCATTATCATCCAGTGCGCCGTAATCCGGATTTACCATGCCTGGCGTAAGCCATTTCTTCACACAGTAATAACCATTAATCCAGCTATCCTTGCCCGGTGTGGCCACGGAAAGATCTCCTGTAAAAGGCCAACCCTGTGCCTGTGTATCTCCCGGAAAGAAAAAGTTCATGGTTTTGCGTGGATCACCTGCTTCATATTCATTGATAAGGTCCTGCGTTGCCAGCTCACCTTTCCAGCGTTGGAGCGATACGGCAAGTGCTACATCCTGGTGTTGAATATTAGGTAACTGATACTTTACGGAGAACATGATTTCCTTGCTCGAATTCTGATCGGGCTTATAAAAATTTCCTGCGTAATTAGGATTCAATGAATACTTATTATCATCAATCACCTGCTTTGCCAGTGCTGCCGCTTCAGCCCATTTATTCTGCAACAAAAGCGCCCTTACTTTATACCCTTGTGCTGTGCCTTTAACTGCATGACCATCCCCATAAGTTGTGCTGGGTAGTGCAGCGATGGCGGCATCAAGATCTGTTTCCACCTGCTTTAAGACTTCTACCTTATCTGATTTTGCTTTGGTGCTTTTAAAGTCGATAGTAAAAGGATCATCAAGTGTAATAATAACGTTGCCGTATAACTGAGCCAGCCACAAATAATTAAACCCTCTTAAAAAGTAGGCTTCTCCTTTGTATTGCGCAAGCTTGTCGCCGGTAAGCACTTTGTCAACATTGGCAAGAAAAGAATTGATCGCTGCAATTGCCTGGTAATTGTTGGTATAATAAGCAGTAACAAAATCACCTGATTGCGGCGTAATACCTGCAGTAAGCGCTGTATTTCCACCACCATAATTATACTGACCGTAAGAGTCGTCGCTGTAATTATCCCAGGCCGGCATGATGTATTGTGATGTTGCATAGTTATTACCAGTGGCATACAAATAATTATACAGACCAGTTAATGCAAGATCCGCATCTGATTCAGTTTTCCAGAAAACTGTAGTGGAAAGTGATGAAGGTGGATTGCGGTCCAGAAAGCCTTTCCGGCAGGAAGGCGCCAGCAGTATTATGCCGGTAAGAAGTGGTATATATTGAAATAATTTTTTCATATTCGTTTTGTTGAGGTCAAACAATTAAAATTGAACGGAAGCACCAAACGTGAATGTTTTATTCTGTGGAAATGCCACATAAGATCCACTGGCTGAAGTACGCTCAGGATCAAGCCCCGGGAACTTACTAGCCGTAAAAACATTATCCGCCGTAAAATAAATACGCAATGATTTTATGCCCGCCTTATTCATGATTGCAGCAGGTATGGTATAACCCAGCTGAACATTTTTAAGCCTGAAATAAGTACCGCTCTTAAGAAAATAAGTAGAGCTGTAATTCTGTACAGCAGGGTAACTGTCTGCCACATAAATCTTGGGCATCGTGTTGGTGTGGTTGTCCGGAGTCCACCTGTTACGCCAGTCAGTAGTAGGTACAGAACCCTGGCGGAAAGGTTCGATTCCCCAACCTGTTACATATATTTTCTGACCCTGAGATCCATAAAACTGTGCATTAAAATCAAATCCTTTGTAAGAGGCACCAAGACTAAATGAATACTGATAGCTGGGATAACGGCCCGGTGTGTAAGTACGGTCCTGGTCATTGATCACGCCGTCTCCGTTAACATCTTTAATCTTCAGATCACCGGGCGTAGGTGTAACGGGTTGAGTGGGTGATTTATCAATCTCTTCCTGACTCTGAAAAATTCCATCCCACTGGTACATGTAAAATTCATCCAGCGGATGGCCTTCCTGGCGGATGCTGTTGGAACCGATCTCGGTTTTCCCGAATGTTTCCAGTTTGTTTTTGTAAGCCTGTATGTTTCCACTTACATACCATGAAAAGTCTTTACCGATCACATCTTTGTACTGAACATTCAATTCGAATCCTTTGTTTCGCATTGCGCCGTTGTTAATGGTAGGCGCGTTAAGTCCAAGCCAAAGAGGCACCTGCGAAAGCCGGATGATATCGAAAGTATACTTGTTAAACCAATCGGCAGTAATCGTAAGCCTGTTCTTTAAAATGGTCATGTCAATACCAAGATCAAATACACGTGTGGTCTCCCATTTTAAAGACGGATCTACCAATGTACTGGCCGAAAAACCAGGAAGTACGGTACCACCAAAAGCATATGGCCTGTTGGATAAAGTAGGTTGATAAGGATAATAATTGGGATTACCGCTGGCATCGGGAATGTTCTGGTTGCCAAGCTGGCCCCATGAGCCACGTATCTTTAAATCGTTGAGCCAGGAAACATCTTTTAAAAAGTTCTCTTTTGAAAGCCTCCAGCCGGCGGAAAAGGAGTAATAAAGCCCCCATCTTTTATCCGCAGGCAGACGCGAAGTACCATCATAACGCATACTTGCGCCAAGTAAATATTTATCTTCATAGTCATAGTTTGCGCTTCCGTACCAGGAACGCAATGCCCATTCCAGTGAAGAACCTCCATTGGTCTGGCCATTGGTCGGACCTGCATCCAGCTCTCTTAATTCATTGGTAGGAAACTGTGTTCTTGATGCGCTGATATTACTTCCGCCATTATACTCCTGCTGGTAACCGGCAAGCACGCCAATATTGTGTGCACCCAATTGTCTTTTATAGTTTAACTGGCTGTAGTAAACGGTATATACATTGTCTGTTCTGCCCACGGTTAACCCGGGTGTACCTACGTCAAGCAAACCGGCAGAACTCATGTCATTATAATAATAAGTTTGTACAACCGGCCTGAAATCATTGAACTTGTAAGCATCGTAATTCATACCTGCGCGGTTTTCCCACTTCAGGCCTTCGATAAGATCAACGTCGAGGGAAACATTGCCCTGCGCATAATAATCTTTCGCTCTTACAATCACATCTTCTCCCACAATAGCAACGGTATTTTTATTGCCAAGTTCGTTGGGATAAGCTCTTTTTATCCACCGGCCATCCGGGCTTTTGGGCGGATAAAGGGGTGACTGTGCAAGTGTTGAAAGAAACATATCGCCTGCGCCTTGTGGTGGGTATAGCCTGTCGCTGTACCGCATCTGAATATTGGTACCGATGGTAATACGTTTATTCACCTTTGATGTAAGGCCAAAATTCATCGTATATTTTTGTACACCAAAACCAATGATGGTACCATCCTGTTTTGTATAACCAACACCCAGGCTGTAATTGGTGTTGTCTTTACCGCCACTCATATTGATGTAGTGGTTTTGTGTGGTAGCTGTTTTGAATACATCATTCAACCAGTTATGGTTGGGGTATTTAACCCTGTCGGTAGCATTACGGTAAAGATCAATCTGGTCCTGAGTATATAAAGGCTGAAGGCCTGAGTTATTTCTTGCTTCGTTAGACAACTCCATAAACTCAGCAGAATTGGTAATCAGATCCGGCAGAGTGGTGGCTTTTGAAATACCTACATTATAATTGTATTGTACGGTAAAACTGCCGCTTCTTCCTTTTTTGGTTTTTACCACAATAACACCGTTGGCACCGCGTGACCCGTAAATGGCCGCCGATGCAGCGTCTTTCAACAAAGAAACAGATTCAATATCGTTGGGGTTTAATATGGTAAGGCTTCCGGGTAGTCCATCCACAATTACCAAAGGATCATTTCCGGCCCCGCTAAACGTACCAATACCACGAATACGTAGTTGTGTACCTTCGTTTCCAGGCTCGCCGGAACCTTGTACCACCTGGAGGCCGGGAAGCTGTCCCTGCAATAATGTATTCGGATCTGTAGCAACACGTTTGTTCAACTCCTCCCCGCTTACCGTTGCCACTGCACTGGTAAGTTTACGCCTGTTTTGCGTATTGTAACCCACCACAACTATTTCATTTAGCTCGGCTGAAGCAGATTGCAATGTTATATTTATTTCAGACCTGCCCTCCACTTTTACAGTCTGCTGTGTAAATCCAACGGAGGTGAAAGTAAGCGTGGCATTATCCTCGGCACTGATTGTGTATTCACCCTTTTCATTGGTGACTGTTATAGACGAAGGTTTATCCGCAGTAACTGTTACGCTTTCCATGGGCTCACCTTTTTGTGATACCACCTTCCCTCTGATGGTCAGCTTTTGCTTTTCTGCTGCTGCCGGGGTTATTACAATAATGTCGTCGCCCAGGGTCTTATAAGTAAAGCCTGTATTGGTAAGCACCTGTGTAAGCACATCTGCTACCGACTGGTCTTTTACATTGATACTCGTTATAATGTCTTTGGGAAAAATACTGGTGGAATACACAAATTTGTAGTCCGTTTTCTGCTCGATCATTTTAAGAATGTTGACCAGCGGGGCCTGTTTCATTTGCAGGGTTATTTTGGCATCCTGTGCATGACCTGCGGCAGATACCTGCAGGCATGTGGCGAGCATAATGACAGCAACCAATTTCATAAGCAGTAGAATTTTGGCAACATGCCGGAGTGGCGGTGCTGCCGCCGGCAATCGTTTTTTTTGCATAGATTTACAATATTAAGAGTGAATAATAGTAAGGGGTCCGGTTCCAATGGTTTCCCTTGCTGTTAACAACTTTTACATACCCGGGAGATGGCTATTTCCCGGTTTTTTTATTAGGTTATTGATTAGTGATCAGTATTTTTTTTCCGTTCTCTATATGATAGGTAAAATGCCTTGACAACTGAAGTGCCTTAAGCACATCCTCTATGTTCTTACTTTCGAAAGTACCGGCATAGCGATACTCCTTTATTTCTGAAGCAACGCTCACTTCCACACCGTAAGCACGTTCCAGTTCAACCGCTATTTCTTCCAGGCTCCGGTCTTCAAAAACAAGCTTTGACTTTGTCCACAGAATTTCATTCACGGTGCTGTCATCATCGCCAGCCTCCAGTTGACGAATCATGTAATTGTTATCCTTTGAAGTTTTTGGTGCAATGCTTTTCTCTTGAGCATCAATTTGCTGAAGCTGGTCAACGATAATCTTCTGGTTAGGGTGCAATACAATTTTATGCAGGTGATCACCGGGAAGATCAACCTCTATCATTCCCCTGATCAGCGAAGCCTCCGCCTTTTTATCACCCGGGTAAGCCTTTACATTTAATATAGTTCCCAATACCCTTACATCCATCGATGCCGTGTGAATCACAAAGGGCTTTTCGGGGTTATGCGCCACATCCAGAAATGCTTCTCCTTCCAGTTTTATTTCACGAAGGTTTCCATTAAAACCGGGTAATACGGTAATCCTGCTTCCGGCATTCAGCGTAATAAGCGTTCCATCTTTTAAGCGGAATGATTTATGTTCTCCATAAGCTGTTTTGCTGGTAATATCGGCAGGCACCGCTACAGTCTGTTGTTTGTTGCCGGGTTGATATATCACAAAGAAAACACCTGCGATAACTGCAAGCGACACACTCCATAAAATTCTTTTAAGCACAGATGGCCTGCGGAAAAATGATAACTGTGCAGGAGGCTGATCAGGCTCCTGTGGTGAGGGCTGGAGATGGTTACGAAATTGCTCACGGAATATTTGTTCATGCCGGCGGAATTCATCAGGATCATTTCCTCCGCTTAAAAAGAGCAACATCTGACGGGCTTTTTCCACCACGGCAGCTTTTTCAGGATGACGCTGCAGCCAATCATTCCAGAAACGGGTGGCAACAGGATCTTTTCCAAAGCAGTAACCCTGGAAAAATTCATCCATCATAAAATTCTCTTCCTGGTAATGTTGATAGTCGGGGTGCATTTACAATTACCGCATTTTAGCCTGGTCAATTGTATAGAGGAACAGGTCAGGAGTTTTTACTATAGAAAAAGAATATTTTTTTCAAGACAATCCTGCTGATAGTAAAACCAGCAACAATGGGTAAAATTCAGCGACCGTGATACTACTTTTTTTAAAGTCCTTTTTGAGTTGTTTAAGCGCAGCATGAATAATGTTATAAGCAGTACGTTTGGTGATGTTTGCCTTCTCTGCAATCTCTTCATAACTCAACCCCTCATAAAACCGCCATTGCAGTAATTGTTTCTCCCTGGAAGTAAGCTGCTGTAACGCAGCCAGCAACTGGCGTTTTATTTCATGGTTACCCTGCAGGTGAATTAATATTTCTTCGTAAGAAAGCTCCACCGTGGTTTCCGAATCTCCGTTCACCGACATTGCACGCCACCGCATGTCTGATTTCAGTTCATGGATAATCTCCCGCCGCAGACAGGTAAGCAGGTAATACCTTACATTCTTTACTTCCGGCAGGCGGTCACGGTCATCCCAAAGCTTCAGAAGTATCTTGATGAAACAATCGTTCACGCGGTCTTTATCCCTCCAAAGGGTAGCGCCGTAATTCATCAAACCAATATAGTGCTGCTGGTAAATGGCCAGCAACGCACCCTGGTCACCTTTCCTGAGCAGTTCCCATTCATCATCGTTGTGAAATTCTGAGGCAAGCATCTAACTAAAGTAGTCAGATCACAGGGAATGCCCTGTCTTGAAAATACCTAATATCTATATTATTTTAACTAATCAGCCTGTAGGTAAGCGGTTCCTTTTTTATAGACGTTCCGCTGAGAAGTTACTGTTTTAATAGGCATACCGTTACTCAATGTAATGTTACTGTAGTTGCAAATGCATACCGTGCCGTTTCAAAAACTAAATCTTAAAAACCTTGCTGAACAGGAAGTTATTCAAAAGCTGGTGAACAGGGTTCGGAGAAAACTTTTGTTTACCAGAATGTAGGTAAAGTTTAGCCTGTTTTGAGATCTTCCAAAACAAAAAGCCAGCAAAGTCTTGACTTTGCTGGCTTTTGGCAGATTTTTATATTGTTTTCTGTGACCCGGATTGGATTCAAACCAATGACCTACTGCTTAGAAGGCAGTTGCTCTATTCAGCTGAGCTACCGGGTCGTTTTTACCGAGGCGCAAAATAAAGGATTTTTTGCTTCCAAAACAAAACATCTGTGATCGGTTTAGTTTCGCCATTACCATTACTCCGGTTTGGCTAAAACCAACGCGCTCAAGTTTTAACTTTTCAGCTTTCTTCTTGCTATTGATTATCGCCGTAATTTTATTCCTATCTATGAGGTATACATTTACATTTTCTGTTATTGGCGTGTCGCTGGCATTAGCTGTTACAGGTTGCAAAAACAACCCGGAAAAAAGTATTGAAGAAGCAAAAATTGAGTCGGCCATCTCGTGTACCTCAAACGGACTTACCGTAACAGACAGCAGTTTATATATGCAGCAGGGTGGAAAAGAATATATTGCCACCAGGGTAAATAACACGGTGCAGGTGACTACGCCGGGCGATATGGTTTGGATACCCGGCGGCGAGTTTAGTATGGGTGGCGTAAACCCGGTAGGAATGCAGGATGGCGGCAACCAGACCATGAATGATGCAAGGCCAATCCACCGTGTATATGTAGATGGATTTTATATGGATGCTACGGAAGTGACCAACGCACAGTTTGCAGCTTTTGTAAAGGCAACCGGTTATGTAACCATTGCGGAACATAAACCTACCAAAGAAGAATTTCCGGGCGTGCCCGAAGATGCATTGGTAGCAGGCTCTGTGGTATTCTCGCCACCTGATCACGAAGTGCCGTTGAACAATTATGTACAATGGTGGAATTATGCAAAGGGTGCCAACTGGCGGCATCCATTGGGTGCTAACAGCACTTTGGAAGGCAAGGAGAATTATCCTGTTGTTCATATAGCATGGGAAGATGCACAGGCTTATGCAAAATGGGCCGGCAAGCGTTTGCCTACTGAAGCTGAGTGGGAGTTTGCTGCACGTGCGGGCAAGGCTGGCGAACTATATACCTGGGGTAACCAGTTTAAACCCGATGGTAAATGGATGGCAAACATTTTTGAAGGGAAATTTCCCAACAATGATATTGGTGCGGATGGATATAAAGGCATCGCTCCTGTAAAACAGTTTCCCGCAAATGCTTATGGCCTGTATGATATAGCAGGCAATGTTTGGGAATGGTGTGCCGATTGGTATCGTCCGGATTACTACATTACCCTTTCCAAACAAGGAGGCGTAGTAAAGAATCCCCAGGGCCCTGCAGATTCCTATGATCCCGAAGAGCCAAAAGCAAAAAAGAAAATACAACGCGGCGGTTCCTTTTTATGCACCGATCAGTATTGCACCCGGTATATGGTAGGTACAAGGGGCAAAGGCGAATGGCGTTCGGGTAGTAACCATATCGGTTTCAGGTGTGTAAAGGATGTTAAGGAAGTAATGACTGCTTCAAGATAATCACGCCCAGTTTTATATACTCCTCTTATATAACCGGCATAGATCACTCTTGCATCAACTCACATATTAACCTTTTAAATCGTGTAACGATGGTGTGAACGTTTCTCAACAAAATGCGGAAATCGATACACGAGTGTTAACAGCATCAATTAAGGGTGTAATTAACGTAATCGTTTGCGAATCAATTGTTCAGGTCATTTCGAACTATAAATCATTTTGCTTAAACAGTTGGCACAATATTTCAACGAGGTTTAACAATAAACCATTTTACACAAAAACCTCGTACTATGAGAAGCATATTGTACATCATTGCCGTAATACTCGTTATCGGGTGGTTCCTGGGCTTTTTCGTATACAGCGCAGGAGGACTCATTCATATTCTTATTGTATTAGCAGTTATCTCTTTATTACTGGGCCTTATTAACAGGGGCAGCAGTGTATAAAAGATTGTTAACTGATCTATGAAGAAGCATCTGAAGGCAGGCATGCCAATGTCTGCCTGTTTTATGTAACCCGCAAACATACCCTTCTTCATTATTATCGCAATTCTATTGAGCAATTATTAACAGCCCGCATACGCTTGCTGGCATATTTTTTATTTAAGTAGGTGCGCAACATCTAATATATGAATAACGAATTTGTAAAAAATAAGATATTAATTATTGATGATGACGTAAGCATCGGTGAATTGCTTCAGTCTTTTCTGTCAAAGAAAGGCTTTGAAGTAAGTGTAAAACATTCCGGCAATCACGGCATAGAAGTGTGTAAAAAAGAACACTTTGATTTTGTTTTCTGTGATTATCGCCTGGGTGATAAGACCGGCTTTGAAGTATTGACTGCTATTAAAGCATTGCAACCGGAAGCAAAGATTATTATCATTACCGCATATTCAGAAGTGAAATTAGCGGTTGCCGCAATAAAACTCGGCGCTATAGATTTTATAGCAAAGCCACTGGTGCCGGATGAGATTGTTGCGGTGTTAAAAGATGCTTCGGCAAGTGTTGAGAAGAAAGCTGATAGTGAAAATGAATCGGAAAGAGGCAGTCTTCCCGGCTTCTGGGAAAGTGAGTCACCGGTAATGAAAAATCTTTATCGTGAAATAACGCTTATCGCTCCAACAGACTATAGTGTGATCATCTATGGCGAAAGTGGTACGGGTAAAGAAATGATGGCCAGGGCCATTCATGCAAACAGCAATCGTAAAGAATATCCCTTTGTAGCACTTGATTGCGGTACGCTTTCCAAAGAGCTTGCGGGAAGTGAATTATTTGGGCATGTAAAAGGTTCTTTTACCGGCGCACATACAGACAAGACCGGCCATTTTGAACTGGCCAATAAAGGCACTTTGTTCCTTGATGAAATAGGTAACCTACCGCTGGATGTACAGGCTTCTTTATTACGAGTTGTGCAGGAAAGAAAATATCGTCGCATAGGTGATAATAAAGAGCAATTTGTTGATGTTCGGATTATCGTGGCGTCTAATGAAGACCTGCAGCATGCCTATAAAAAAGGAATGTTCAGGGAAGATCTTTATCATCGTTTTAATGAGTTTAAAATAAACCTTCCGCCATTGCGCGAAAGAAAAGAAGATATCCTGCCGCTGGCCAGGTTCTTCCTAAAACTGGTGAATAAAGAACTGGATAAACAGGTCACCGGTTTTGATGATGATGTACAGCAAATCATGCTTAATTATTCCTGGCCGGGTAACCTGAGAGAACTGAAGAATATTGTAAGAAGAAGTGCGTTGCTCACACGTGGGGGAATTATTTCCCGTAATGTGTTGCCGCTTGAATTAATGATCATAAAAGATCCTGTACAAAGTAACGAACCCGTACCTATTGCAGAACAGGAAAAGAACCTGAAAAAGGTAATTGCCAATACAGAGAAAGAGATTATCCTCAATACGTTAACGCTGGTAAAGAACAACAAGACCAAGGCAGCATTGATGTTGAATATTGATCGTAAAACGCTTTATAACAAGCTGAAAGAGTTTGGCATAATACCTGCAAAAGATACACAAAACAACGATTATGAAAAGCTCAACTGAAGAAATGACCACACCCGTTCAGGTAATCGCGAGGTTACGTAAGAATGGTTACGATAATGAATTCCGCTGGCAGCCCGGCGGCCTTGCCATTAACGAAAAGGTATATAAACCAGCAGATCTTAAAATAGTTAAAACGTATCGTTTTGAAGGCTTTTCCGATCCCTCTGATATGTCTGTGATCTATGTGATAGAAGCAACAGATGGTACCATTGGTTATAGTATGGATGCCTATGGTGTTTATAGCAGTCACGATGATGAAGCTGGCTATGATAATACTATTCGTATGATACCGGTAGAAGGCAGGGAAGAACAACTGCTGTTTAAAGTATAACCTGGTAATTAGCGCTTAGCGCAAAGGCCATTCTTGCATAAAGGTAAGAATGGCCTTTCTGTTTTTATACCTATATGCAAGGCTTAACAATTACTGATACAGAAATTGCCTTGTTTATTCAATAGCGTGGGTAAATTTGTAGAAACGATTGGCCAATGAATAAGGTATATGCAAATGCCCTTGAAGCACTTCACGATCTTAAAGATAATGCCACGATTATGCTGGGTGGTTTTGGCCTCTGCGGTATTCCTGAAAACGCCATTGCGGCACTGGTACAACTGGGTGTAAATAACCTTACCTGTATCTCCAATAACGCAGGTGTGGATGATTTTGGCCTTGGACAATTACTCAGAACAAAACAGATCAGGAAAATGATGAGTAGTTACGTGGGAGAGAATGCCGAGTTTGAAAGGCAGCTTTTATCCGGTGAGCTCGAGGTAGACCTGATACCACAGGGAACGCTTGCTACACGTATACAAATGGCAGGTATGGGCATCCCCGCATTTTATACACCTGCGGGCTACGGAACGGAAATAGCAGAAGGAAAAGAGGTGAGAAGTTTCAATGATAAAATGTACCTGATGGAATATGCATTACATGCAGATTTTGCTTTAGTAAAAGCCTGGAAAGGGGATACAATGGGTAATCTTGTTTTTCGCAAAACAACCCGCAACTTTTCTACCTCTATGGCGAAGGCCGGCGATATTACTATTGCCGAAGTGGAAGAACTGGTACCCGCGGGTTCACTTGATCCTGATCATATACATGTGGCAGGGGTTTATGTTCACCGTATTTTCCAGGGGGCAGGGTATGAAAAAAGAATAGAACGCCGAACGGTTAAACTGAAATGATTGCAGCTTGGGGCAACACACTTTTACAACTTCTAACTTATAATTATGGCTTTAGATAAATATGGTATTGCCAGGCGCATTGCGCAGGAATTGCAGGATGGTATGTATGTGAACCTCGGCATTGGTATTCCTACCCTGGTCGCAAATTTTATACCTGATGGCATGACCGTAGTAATGCAAAGCGAAAATGGAATGCTGGGCATGGGGCCATACCCCGTTGAAGAGTCTATTGATGCCGACCTGATTAATGCAGGTAAGGAGACCGTAACAGTTATACCCGGCGGTGCTTTTTTTGACAGTGCAGAAAGCTTTGGTATGATCAGGGCGGGGAAGATTGATCTTACTGTTCTCGGGGCGATGGAAGTAAGTGATACCGGTGATATTGCCAACTGGAAAATCCCCGGAAAAATGGTGAAAGGCATGGGTGGTGCGATGGACCTGGTGGCCAGCGCAAAAAACATCATCGTTGCTATGCAGCATACCAATCCTAAAGGAGAAAGCAAATTATTGCCGGCCTGTACTTTGCCACTTACAGGTGTAAGATGTGTAAAGAAGATAGTTACTGAGCTGGCTGTATTGGATATTACCCCGGATGGTTTTTTATTGCTGGAACTGGCTCCCGGCGTTACCGTTGAGGAAGTGCGTCAAAAAACGGCAGGCAGACTTTTAGTACCTGGTAATGTACCTGAAATGAAGCTATAGACGATTGGATGGATATATTATCGGATGGTTGTCCGGCGCTTTCTTAAGCCTTACTTTCTTTAATTTGTTTGATAACCACTTTATCAATGGGAAGCGACATAGCTTCTTCCGTCAGATCATTCCATGCAATCCAGCGGAACACTTCAGCTTCCCCCTTTATATCTGCTACCTGGTGCGGTGCAAAATCAAACAAAGCAGTTTTTGTTTCCAGTGCAATGGGTTCCTGTGTATGTACAAAATAGTAGATGGAAATGATCTGATCTACTTTGTTAAAAGCAGATATCTGGAAAAAATCCGTAGTATAAATGTGATCACCAATGGTTACATCAAGCCCGGTTTCTTCTTTAAATTCACGTTTAAGACAATCCCTGGTACCTTCTCCAAACTCCAGGCCGCCACCGGGAAGCTTGGTAAAATATTCGCCGCGTATAAACTCATCACTTACCAGTAAACGTTCATTACTATCTAACAAAATACCGTAAACCCTGACATTGAAAAGTGCCATAAATGCAATAGTTTAAAACCATTTTCTCTTCATAAAATACCAGCTTATGATTACTGATATAGACAATGATAAGATGATCGGAATATAAAATGCATGGTGTGAATCAGCATAAGGAATGGGAACGTTCATGCCGTAAATGCTGGTCACCAGTGCAGGCAATGATAAGATGATCGTGATGGAGGTAAGACGTTTCATCACATTGTTCAGGTTGTTGCTGATGATGCTTGCAAAGGCATCCAGCGTACTGCTTAAGATATTGGTGTAAATATTCGCCATCTCAAGCGCCTGGCTGGTATCAACAATAAGGTCCTGCAATATTTCTCTTTCGGTTTCTGAAAGACCCAGGAAGTTGGTGCGCTCCAGTTTCATCATCATCATCTCATTCGTGCGAAGCGCCGTTACAAAATATACCAGGCTTTTCTGTATACGCATCAGCTTTAATAAATCGTCGTTACTGTTGCTGTCGTAAAGACTTTGTTCGTACTGGTTACGTTTATGGTTGATCTCTTTCAGGTATTCCATGAAATTCTGCACGATCTTCTCAAATATCTTTAACACCATCATGTTCCTCTTGTCAGGGTGGCGTTTTTGAAAAGTGTTCAGGAATTTTTTGATGGCGCCATTATCAAAAGAGTTCACCGTTACTATCTGGTTTTGGGTAAGTATAATGCAGATAGGAATGGTGATATAATAAGCGTCGCTGTCATTAAAAGAATTGTTTTCAGTAGGCGTTTTGATAACAATAAACCGAACCTCGTCATCAATCTCATACCGGGGCCTTTCATCTATATCCAGCGAATCCCTTAGAAACTCAATTGGTATTTTCAATTCATTGCTCAGGTCAACAAATTCTTCTTCTTTAAAAGGAGGAACAAGATTTACCCAAACGCCATTCTCGGGTTTGTCAATCTCTACTGTTTGGTTATTAATGTTCTTGAAATACTGAATCATTGGTTTGGAGGGTAAGTGGCCGCAAAGTAAGTTAAAATACAAATACAGTAAGCAGCGAATAAAATGCGGTTATGGAAACACGGCAAGCAGGAAGAAAAGGATTTTACTGATAAGCAGGTGCGGATACAGTTTTTGAGAAAGATTATTTTTTATGAAGAAACGAACAGGAGCTCCCTCATGATTTTTGAAAGTGTACTATATAACAATGCATATTTATCTGGAATAATACGTTTCTATCATTCTATGTGTTAACATGCGTCCAGGGAATTTGTAATTGCATGTTTTTTATTCCACTTCCACCTTCCCTTCATAAACAAAAGCAGCAGGGCCGCAGAGCCATATATCACTGAATTTATTATCCTCCAGTTTATTAAATTCCACAGCCAGTTTACCACCGGGGGTTTGCACATCTATATGGTTAAATCCATTTTCATTATGTGCAAAAACCAGTGCAGATGCAGTAACGCCGGTGCCACAACTAAGCGTTTCATTTTCCACACCTCTTTCATAGGTGCGTACATAAATTTTGTCGTCACCCGCCTCCACGAAATTTACATTGATGCCAGCTTTTTTAAACCGGTCATTATAACGTACCGCCTTGCCTTCATGCACTACATCATAATTCATTATATCATTCACAGAACGCACGTAATGCGGTGAACCGGTATCCAACACGGTATATTCAAAATGTTCTTCCAGCCCGGTTACATCTTTCATCTTCAGGTTTACCCAGCCATTATCCTGTATCACTGCTTCATGTGGCCCGTCTACTGCAATAAACCAATACCTGTTCCTGTGAATACCTCTGTGATAGGCAAATTTTACCAGGCATCTTCCACCATTGCCGCACATGGTACTTTCCCTGCCATCTGAATTATAGTATAACATCTCAAAGTCGTATCCTTCTTTTTTGTTTAACAGCATCAGGCCATCGGCGCCAATGCCAAAACGCCTGTCACATATGTGTTTTACCTGTTTTTCGGTAAGCTGAATATGACCATCCCTGTTATCTATAATCACAAAGTCGTTGCCTGTACCCTGGTATTTAAAAAAAGCTAATAACATCATTTATAAAAATTCTTTTATGGAAAGGATTTCTGTTGTAGAAACCATCTATTTATAATCTTATATTATCCGCAGCACAAGATGATGTGCAATTTTGTAATAGCCAAGTTTTGTGCGAAAAAGAATTCCGGTCATTTAAGTGTTTATGCCAGTTGCTCAATTAATGCCAATCCTTTTTTTATTAAGGCATCTACTGCCTTTGCACCATCCTTGCTAAACTCTTTTACAATGCGGTTTGCAACGATTACATTCAGACTAAGACACTGGTGGCCGAGTAATTTACCCAACCCATAAATTGCACTGGTTTCCATTTCAAAATTTACGATACGGTGATGACCATAACTGAATTGCGTTAAGCGGTCAATCAGGGATGGATTTGCGAGCCCCAATCTTAACACTCTTCCCTGCGGCCCGTAAAATCCCGGACAGGTAACAGTAATGCCATGATGAAAGCCTTCCACAAAATGCTTCAACAACGATGAACCTGCTGTATTTATATAGGGTTGAGAAAAGATAGCGTCCAGTTGCGTATGCGCCACAAACTGTTGCAACAAGGTTTTTTCTTCATCATTATTTTCGTGCCGGTAATAATTAAGAAGGTTATCAATCCCAAGGCCATGTGTTCCTGCTACAAAGCTATCTACGGGTATATCTGCCTGCAAAGACCCGCATGTACCCATGCGTATCACCTGCAGGCTGGTAAGTTCTTTTTTTATAGTACGGGTTTCAAAGTCTATGTTCACCAGTGCATCCAGTTCATTAAAAACAATATCAATATTATCCGGGCCAATGCCTGTAGCCACAACAGAAAGGCGTTTTTTGCCAAGATAGCCTGTGTGAGTTACAAATTCGCGGTGCTGGCGTTTTACTTCCACTTTGTCAAAATATTTGGTCACTTCCTTTACACGGTCGGGATCGCCCACCGTAATAATGGTCGTGGCAATTTCTTCCGGTCTTACATCCAGGTGGTATATGGCGCCCCGTTGATTAATAATCAGTTCACTTTCAGCAATAGTACTCATTGGTAAACAGTTGAGGCGTAAATGTCGTATTTAAGGTTGATACGGCAATAGCCGGCGTACAGGCGTTAGATAAATGAAGTATAATGTGTAAAACAGCAGATTTTCTTATTTTACCTTTAAAACGGGAAGAGTTTGTGAATGTTTGAATTAGAATTTTGTATTTAACCGGATTCCTTTATTTTCGCAGCCAATTTTTAAGGTTCCGTGGCCGAGTGGCTAGGCAGAGGTCTGCAAAACCTTCTACAGCAGTTCGAATCTGCTCGGAACCTCCTACTAAGGAATCGTCTGTTGACGGTTCTTTTTTTATTTTACCCTGTTTTACCTTTTGTAAAATCTTACACAATTTTCTTCTTTTCTTGCCCAACCATTTCAAAATGAAAAGCATGGTAAAAAAATGGAATTGCCAATTCAGCATTGGCGGCGTTTGGAAAAATATACTTTGTAGCAAAAGATCAGCTTTGGAGCCCGAACGGAACAGATTCAGGTACACAAAAGGTTAATGACCCGGGCATTGTTGATATTACGGCTTTTAGCAACCTCACACTGTCTGGCAACAGACTTTGGTTTACCGGCACAAATTACATATGGGCAAGAGCTTTACACAGGAGTGATTGGTCCTGCAATGCGTTTTCTTTACACTTTTACCGGAAACGGTGATTTTGATAATCCCGCCAACTGGCTGAAAGGGCAGGTTCCGCCGGAAGACATTGTACAAGGAATGGAGATTATAATAAAACCAGACGCAGAGGGTGCTTTTATCTTGAATAAGCCTTTATATTTTAAAGGAGGGAAACTCACTCTGGCGCCTGGTTCAAAAATGAAAGTCGGCGATTTGATGATTCAATAATGGTTATCAAGCCATGTATCGAAAGAGCTGCGAAAATTGCCCGCTATCTTTTTAGGTAATGAAGCGCTACGCACCCGGACTTGAAATTGATCGTGTTAACCAGTTGCAAATTGAGTTTTTCCTGGAGGCTGCCTTCCTTAAACAAGGGTCTTCCGTTGCCCGCAATTACCGGATGAACCACCAGGTGGAATTCATCTATAAGACCCTCCGTAATTAGTTCCGGAAGCATACTTACACTATCCACAGATATTTTTTTACCCGGTTGTTGTTTCAGTTTCAGCAGTTCCCTCGCCGGATTGTTAGGAACAATCCGCACTCCCCCGGTAGTGTTATCCAATGATCGGGAGATGACTACCTTGTCAATAGCGGTAAGTCTTTCGGCAAATACATTTTCTGCCGCTGAACCGGATTGCGCTTTGGCAACATCTGCCCAATAAGGAAACATCAGCTGATACATAATGCGACCATAGAAAAGCAAATCTACATCGCTCATCATAGCGGTGAAATATTCCATAAGCTCTTCACTGGGATTAAAAATAGTGTGATCGCAATAGCCATCCAGGCTGATATTCATTCCGAATGTTACAAGTCTCATAGTACTGACGCTGATTTAATGGCAAAGAATATAAGTCAAATGTAAAAGATGATATCAAATGTTGTAAAGGGGATTTACGACAATAATGATGGCATTTCAGGCCATGTGGTAGAAGCATTGGCTTTAGTGTGATGTTAATGGAAATGATACTTACATGCATGGCGACCGTTGTCTCATAGGGAAAAATAATTTCTTCTCTGATCGCAGCAGATAAGTGTGATAATACTCTTTTGTCTCTTTTTCTCCCTGACGATAGAATTCATATAACCGTTTCAATGAGAAGCATTTTTAGCACACAGTGAATTTCCAGGACTGGAAACCTTCGCAGCATGCGTTAAGACTGTTTAATAAAAAGTGTAACATAACCCCCTGAAGAACGTTCACTATATTACCAAAACCTTGCCTCATGTTAAATCATCACTTTAAGCTCGTCTGGCGAAACCTCACACGAAATTTACAGTTTTCACTACTTAACCTGTTCGGTTTGTCAGCAGGTCTTGCATGTACCATCCTCATCTGTTTGTGGATAGCCGATGAAATGAGTTTCAACAGGTTTAATCAAAATGAAAACAATGTTTATCAGGTAATGCAACCATCTGCTTACGGTAATGGTGCTGTTGAAAACACGCCGGGGCTTTTAGCTTCCTCACTGGCAAAGGAATTTCCTGAGGTAGAATACGCGGCGTCGGTTATTCCTTCTTCCTGGTTTTCCAACAAAGGATTGTTCTCAGTTGATAATATCCATATCAGGGGGAATGGTCAGTTCGTAAGTAAAGATTTTTTCCATATTTTTTCCTGTCATTTTTTGCAGGGAAACAGCAGTGAACTGTTTGCTGCCAAAAACAATATGGCTATTTCAAGTGAGCTAGCCAATGAGCTGTTTGGCACAACGCAGGGTATTATTGGCAAAAGTATTGAATGGAATGAGGAAGGTTTTGACGGCAACTATTTAATTACGGGCGTCTTCGAAAGATTTCCATCCAATTCAACTATACAATGTGATGCAATGTTCAATTATGAGCAATTCCTCACCCAACGTCCGCAGCTCTTACAATGGAACAATAATGACCCCAGCACTTTTCTTCTTCTGAAAAAAGGAACCAGCCTCGCCTCCTTCAATAAAAAAATCTCCGGTTTTGTTCAGGGCAAGAATGCAAACGCCAAAGAAACATTATTTGCACAACGGTTTTCAGAAACCTATCTCTATAACCACTATGAAAATGGTGTTCCATCCGGTGGCAGAATAACGTATGTAAAACTATTTTCCATTATTGCAGCATTTATCCTGCTCATTGCCTGCATCAACTTCATGAACCTTTCAACGGCAAAGGCTTTGCAACGGCTTAAAGAAGTGGGTGTTCAAAAGGTCATCGGTGCCACGCGCCGGTCTCTGATTGTACAGTATCTGTCAGAATCGATATCAATGGCTTTTGCTGCGTTATTGTTGTCTGTGATTTTTGTAATGCTTCTGTTGCCGGTTTTTAAACAGATAACGGGCAAAGAGTTTGTTTTACCTCTTAATTCCGGGCTGATCTTTGCTGTTTTAGCCATCACTCTTCTAACAGGTATTGTTTCGGGCAGTTACCCCGCCCTATATTTATCAGGATTCAGACCAGTGGTTATACTCCGCGGAAAGATTAAGAATTCAGCCAGTGAAATATTTGTAAGAAAAGGCCTGGTCGTATTTCAGTTTGTGATTTCTGTTATTTTAATTGTTTCCGTAACAATTATCTATCAGCAAATGCATTTGATACAAACGGTCAATCTTGGCTATAACAGGGATCATGTCATCTATTTCGATAAAGGAGGCAAGCCGTCCGGCAATAAGGAGGATAATAAACCCGGTGCTGTATACAAAGACCTGGAAATATTGACTCAGCAGGTGAAAACTTTACCTGGTGTTGTTAATGCATCTAATTTCAGGCACAGCATTGTTGACAGGCAGGGAGGTACAACCGATATCGTATGGCCTGGCAAATCACCGGCCGATCAGACCGCTTTTACAGATATTGCAGCCGGTTATGATTTTATAGAAACACTTGGTATTGAGATCAATGAAGGGCGTACCTATTCCAGGAATTTCTCGGATATGGATAAAGTAGTTTTAAACGAGGCCGCGGTGAAGGCAATGAATCTCAACAATCCGGTTGGCAAAACAATAACGGTCTGGGGAGTGAAAAAACAGATCATCGGTGTGACCAGGGACTTCCACTTTCAGTCATTATATGAAAATATCAAGCCATGCTTTTTTGATTTGAGTATGAATCAGCGGGTTGCCAAAATAATCGTAAGAATAAGAGCTGGTATGGATCAGGCAACCATTAACAGGCTTGCAGCTTTTTATAAAACACGTACCGGCGAACCCCTTGATTTCAAATTCCTGGATGAGGACTACCAGGCTTTATATGTCTCTGAACATCGAGTTGCCGCATTATCAAAATACTTTGCAGGCATCGCCATTCTTATTTCTTGCCTGGGGTTGTTTGGCCTGGCAGCATTTACAGCGCAACAAAGACAGAAAGAAATTGGTGTCCGGAAAGTGATTGGCGCTTCTACAACCAACCTTGTGTTACTGCTATCAAAAGACTTTTTGGTATTGGTTTGCATTTCTTTACTGATAGGCATGCCGGTTGCATCGTGGTCACTGATTCACTGGTTACAGGGCTTTGCCTATCGCATCAGCATCAATCCCTTTGTTTTTGTATTCACAGGAGTTTTTGTTATTGCAATCACTTTGCTTACCGTAAGCCTTCAATCTGTTAAAGCAGCGATAAGAAACCCTGTCAAAAGCCTGAGGATGCAGTGATGGCAGCGGTTGTTCCATTTATTAAAATTGTAAAGACACACAAAGCGGCAATTTGCCGCCTTGTGGTATTGAATAATAAATAAATCATCATTTGCGGGCATAATTGGTGTAGCCGCCATCAGCGATGATTTCCGTTCCGGTGATAAAACTCGCAGCGTCTGAAGCAAGAAACAACACTGTTTTTGCAATTTCATCAGGATCGCCCAATCTCTGTAATGCTGTAGCCGATGCCAGGGTTGCTTTTGCTTCTTCTGGAACTGCATTTTCCAGTCCGGGTGTTAATACCGGTCCGGGGCTAACGATATTGATGCGGATTTTTCTTTCTGCCAATTCATTTGCTGCAATCTGTGCAATTTTATTCAATGCTCCTTTTGTTGCCGAATAAATACTGGTGCCAACGTTTGAAGCCGTGGCCACGGTTGAGGATGTGAATAACACAGAAGCTCCGTCTGCCAGATGGGGTAATAGTTTTTGCAGGGTGAAGAAATGACCTTTTACATTGGTATTAAACTGCGCATCAAAATCAGCTTCCGTTGCCTGTTCAATAGATGCGAAGGTTGCTATTCCTGCGTTCAGAAAAAGTACATCCAGTTTACTTCCGCTTTCCGCTACTGCTTTTTCCAGTTTGGAAATGCCTGCCAGGTCCGAAGTATCTGACACGATTGTTTTCAGGTTAGTGTTATTAATCTCCGCGGCTGCTTTTTCCAGGTTACCTGCCTTTCTGCTGGTGATCCAAACCCTTGCACCTGCATGGATAAATGCTTTCGCTGTGGCTAATCCAATCCCGGTGCTTCCTCCTGTAATTACGACATTTTTGTTCTTAAAGTCCATTGCTGATAATTTTTATTGTTTGATATGCAAACTTAGATCGGCTAAATTTATTTTAGTTACTTTGTATCTAAAAGTAACTGTAACCCAGAGGTAACTAAGTAACATATGGAGTGCAAACAGGATTTTCAGGATGATCGGAAAAAGAATATGATGGCTATTCACGATGCCATGGATGTGCTTAATGGAAAATGGAAGATTTATATTATTTCATCCATTTGCCACTATAATAAAAGGAGGTTTTCGGATATCTTAAATGATATTTCCGGAATCTCCAATAAAATGCTGAGTAAAGAATTAAAAGAGCTGGAAACCCATAAATTAATTCAGCGAACAGTGCTGGATACCCACCCCGTTACCGTTCAGTATGAACTTACCAAACATGGTCTTACCTTGCAAACCATTATCAATAATCTTACAGAGTGGGGTATAAGTCACCGTAAAGAAATCCTTGGAAAATAATGCACACATTAAGATGATCGACGTCTGCCAAAAGACTTCCCCCAATTTTGACCTCAACGGCATACTGCGATGTGAGCAGAAAACCTGTTACTCACGAAATGCCTATGTTTGTTGAAAGGTATAAATTTGAACAAGTCTATAGTAACATCCAGGAGATCGTCGGGGCACTTTCGCATCGCAGCGATAGGTGAGAATAAATGCACGCTGGATTCTTACAGTCGCAGGGATTTTTATAAGATCAGCCTGTTAACGGGTGGCTCGCCACCCTGCCACTTGTTGTATGGTTCCTTTTTGCCAATCAAAGTCGACCGACCGGCGCTTGTACTGATCAATCCGCTGGTTCCCCATTCGTGGTCCGTGCCTGAACGAATCACACCAACGGAAGGTTACTTCTGCGTATTTGATGATGATTTCATTCGTAACAGTGCTCACCTCGCCGGTCTCGCAAACCGGCTTTTTGCGGCGCAGGATTCACCGGTCTATTTCCCTGAAAAGGCAACCCTGCAATTTATAACTGATCTGTTTGCACGAATGAGAGCTGACGCGGATAACGACTATGACGACAAGGATGATCTTTTTCGTACGCATCTCAGTTTAATCTTTCATGAAGCGATTAAGATGCGTCGCTCGGAAAATCTGGCAAACACCGGACTTTCCAGGATAGCAACCGCCTTTGTAAATTTACTCAGGCGCCAGTTTCCGGTTGACTTGCCATTGCAGCCGGTCAAACTCAAGAAGGCGTCTGATTTTGCAGATCTTCTGGCAGTTCATGTCAATCACCTTAATGCCGCCGTTCAAAAGGTTACCGGTAAATCTACAACCAGTCATATTAATGAGTTGCTATTTGCCGAGGCAAGATCACTTCTGAGTTTTACCAATTATTCAGTTGCAGAAATTGCATTTGGTCTCGGTTTCGAGTACCAGAGTTATTTTAACCGGTTCTTTAAAAAGCATGCAGGAATCACACCCTCAGCTTTCAGGAAAAACTTTGAAAAGTATCAATAGTACTTTGAAAAGTGGCTGATTTGAACCTTGCTATCCAGCTAGCTTTGTATCTCAAAAGCTGAGCAAATGAACAAGTCATCTAAATTAACTTCCACTTTTCTCCTGGGCGGAGATATGGAGATCAATCGCATGGGTTATGGCGCAATGAGGATTACCGGCCCGCAGATATTCGGTATGCCGGAAAATCCGCAGAACTCTCTGAACGTGTTGCGTCGCGCCGTGGAACTGGGTGTAAATTTTATCGATACTGCTGATCAGTACGGGCCCTTCACATCCGAGCAACTGATTGCTGAGGCGCTGCATCCTTATCAGCAAAACGTTGTTATAGGAACCAAAGGTGGCCTGGTACGTTTTGGTCCCTGGGCCGATATCAATAACGATGCGAGCCCTCAGCATCTTCAGGACGCTTTAGATGGCAGTTTGCGCCGTCTGAAGCTTGACCGGATTGATCTTTACCAGTTACACAGGATAGACCCGAAAGTTCCTGCGCATATCAGTTTTGAATTTTTGGCCAATGCGCAGCAACAAGGTAAGATCAGGCATCTGGGGTTGTCTGAAGTATCGGTGGAAGAGATCAGACAGGCACAACAGTTCTTCAAAGTAGTCTCTGTGCAGAATCGATACAGTGTGCTGGACCGTCAATGGGAACCGGTCTTGGAATATTGCAAATCTGAAGGGATTGCTTTTATACCGTGGTTTCCGATCGGTGGCGGCATGACTCCAATGACTGAAAAATTACAAGCAATTGCTGAGCGTAAACAGGTTACGATGCATCAGTTGGCGTTGAGCTGGTTATTGCATCACAGCAATAATATTCTTCTTATCCCCGGCACATCCAGTCTTCATCATCTGGAGGAAAATGTAAGCGCAGCAACAATTGCACTGGATGAACGCGATATGAAAGAGCTTGACTCCTTGTCTTCAGTACAATGATTTTCCGATATCGGTGGCCATTTTACGCGTAGATCTGTTGATGTCTGAAACACTAGTAATGTTTTCATTCTTCTTAAATTGCATTCCGTTTTCGGATTCGATACTTTCATTCTTGCTAATTTCTTATGTTTTGATTTTATCGGCCCTGATCGTCATATCAGGGCTATTGTTTTTTTCGGGCCGACATATTTTGCTGACTAGGAGAAAGGCAGGGCTGGATGCATGACTACAAAAAGTCGCCTTTGTAGGTATTGCGCCAGCAATTATCTTGTTTTTCAAAAAGAAAAAGAGACAAGAAGCAGAAAGAAAATGATTTTTACAGAAAGTAAACCCTGAAGCGACCGCATTAAATTTTTTAATCTCTCCAAGGATATTTTAAGGGAAATGAACAGCCTGAACAGGAACTTTAAAATTTCCCCTGCCTAAGTTTGTGTCTCCAATATTTATAGAATGAAAATTGCGTTCAAATTTGCTGCTCTGCCCTTTATTTTTATATGCACGTTGTTGTGTGCTTTTTGCGCGCTGTTGACCGAATTAATTACATTGCTGTATCGGTTATGCGGCAGCATCAATAAGATCGTATTGTCTGCCAATTACAATACTTCCCGCGAAAAAGTAATCGTGACAGGGGCTTCTTCTGTGGACTTAGGCCTGGAATAAGATCTACGACGTGTAAACATCTCATTTGCTATTGTATTCGCGACCAGATCGTCCTGATGAATTCCTGATTGATACCGCGAATAGTTACCATAAGTATGCAAAGAATTTATTCAGGGAAATTTCATATTTACCAGCAGTCAGGCAGTGGATTTTTTGTTCTCGCTTCCTTTAATCAGACCATCAGCTCCCGGTATTGTCCAGTTTGTTTTTCATTATTGCCGCCATGGCGGTTCCTTTTATCAGGGTTTAACTGGAACTAAAAACACTCAGTTTACTTCAATTGTTACATCAAAGTCTTTGATCACCAGCCCAGGGATGAAGCTCTCTTAAAAAGGGAAGCGGTAACAGTCGATTGCCTGTTGAAAAGCAATTCTTAAATAACCCCTTAGTTAAATTTATATGCGGTCACCAAATTCTTCGACATTGCAGGAATATATACGGTATTAGTTGAGGGCTCAAAGCCAAGGTCTGCGGCGCTCATCTTTTGAGACCTGGTATCCAGTAACAATTGCTTGGTTCCGTCCGACTTTATGTGATAAATGGTTCCGCCCCACCCGGTGACGATAAAAGCGTCATCCCCGAGCATTTCAATCCCATCTGCGCCAGCCTCTATCCCTTGCGCTATAGTTTTCAGTTCTTTGGAAGCATTGGCTTTTTGCAATTTACCATCCGTAAGAATGAACAGATCGCCTCCTTTGACCAGGAGTCCGTTCACGTCTTTTAAATTTTCAAGAAACACAGACGCTTTCCCATTTTCAATACGATGAACTTTACCGGTCTGTGCATCGCTCACGTATACGATACCCTGATCATCCACGGTCACATCATTTAAGAGCTTTGCATCTCCAATTGCGATCCGCTGAATGATGATTCCCTTTTCCACATCGATAATAGCAACGGTTGATTGTTCAGCAGCATATAACAGGTTATTATATAAACCCAGACCTTTTGTTGCGGTCAATCCCGTGACCCAATCTCTTTTGATCATCTTGCCATCCAGGCCGATCTTACTTATAAAACCAGTGCCTTCTTTGTCCCAGTTGCCAATATTTGAGACGTACAAAATCTTTTCCTTCGGACTATACCTCACTGATTCCGGGGCCTGTAAAACGCTGTCTGTTTGCCAAAGCTTTTGCAACGAATGTTGACCATAAGAATACATACTGATAAAAACCACGAGTAAGGAAGAGCATATATTTTTCATAAGTTGCAATTATTTTGGTGATTGTAGAATATTATTGGCAAGCCTGGTCAATGTTTCAAACATGAGCGCAGTAACCAACTATCCATCCACCTAGGAAAGATAGGGCTTTCTTCTCATTACATGTGACTTCATCAATAGTAAAGCAGCCATTACACTCTGAGCCTGATGAACAGCACGATTGTCGTCGGCCATGTATGATCAGCATGAATAACCTAACGCCTGACATAGGAAAATGAACGGATAATGGCATCAGTTGTCTATCGCAGCGTTGGGGCAATCTTTCAAATAGAGTGCAAAAAAGTTTGTGATATAGCAGTAAGCTTGTTCTGTATGACGAACGATATTTCGTAGTTGAAAAGCAATAAGAACTAAATATCGTCGCTGCCTGGCTGATTGTGTTCTGGTAACATTTTGATTATTAATCGACTATGCTTAGGCATGCCATTTGGCATGTAGGAATATCAAAACTTAACCTATGCGGCACACAAAAGCAAATCTCAATAAACAATATCAACATCACTTAACTGAATTGGCCTTTCATATTCGGGCTTTATCCCGTTCATTGCCACATTCCCCTCATTTGGATTCCGAAGTTCACAGGAGCGAACATTATGGACTGATCCTGGTGCTTCGTGGTCGTGCCAGGCACTGGCTGAATTTTGAACAACAGACACTTCAGGCCGGAGACCTGTTATGTATCAAACCCGGTCAATATCAAAAGCTTGAACTGGATGATCTTACAGAAGGCTATCATATCAGCTTTGATTCGTCTTTTCTGGGTGTTGGTGAACAGGAAACAGATGTTGAATACAGGACTGCACTTCTGCAGGCATTTGAATATAAAAGGATAATCAGCATACCGGAGCAGACAAAATCTGACATGGCAGATTTTGCGGCCAGGATGCTTGAAGAATTTAACAATACACATGTTTTTAAAACAGAACTGCTCCGCAGATATCTCAAAGTTTTCCTGGTTTACCTGGCTAGACAAACGGAGACGCTAGCGCCTGCTGCATTGCGTACAAAAACAAGTGAACTCGTGGATCGTTTTTTTACGTTATTGCATAGAACTTCCAGCACAAAAAGGCTTGTGGGAGATTATGCGCTCCAGCTTTGCGTTACCGCCAATTATCTCAATGAAATTGTAAAAAAGAATACCGGGTATCCGGCAGGTTATCATGTAAGGCAACGCATTGTTCTGGAGGCCAAAAGAATGGCCACTTACTCTAATGCCTGTACCAAAGAGATCGCCTACGGGTTGGGCTTCTCGGATATGGCGCACTTCAGCAAATTTTTTAAACAATACACCGGCTCGAATTTCTCCGATTTTAAAAAGAGCAGCTTTTCTGCAATACTAACCTAAGCGTTGGCCGGGCTTATTTACTGAGTTGAAAGGATCTCCCTAAACATTTATTTCATTTAGCAATACATTTATAAAATCATCGTCATGAAAAGATTCATCTCTTACTGTCTGTCCGCATTATTCTGTATCGTGTTTGCTTCATGTAAACAAGACTTACCAGGAGCACCTTCCATTAAAACTTTTGTATTAGTACATGGTGCGTGGCAGGGCCCGTATGCATGGCAATTGGTAAAAGCCAGCCTTGAGAAGAAAGGGCAAAAAGTTATTGTTGTAGAACTCCCGGGTCACGGAAAAGATACTACTTCACCTGCTACGCTTACCATCGAAAGCTACCGGGACAAAGTGATCGCTGCAATTCAATCGGCGAAATGTAAAGTAGTGCTGGTCGGGCATAGCATGGGTGGCATGGTGGTAAGTGCTGTTGCCGAAAAAAATCCTGCCCAGATAGAAAAGCTCATCTACCTCGGTGCATTTGTTCCGGCAGGCGGTCAATCATTGCTGGATCTTGCCTTAACAGACAGCGATTCCCATCTGGCCGCATCTCTTGTTCCTTCAAAAGACCAGCTTACCCTTGGTATAAGACCTGATAGTCTTGTACCGGTCTTCTGCGCCGATGCGTCAATTTCCCTTCAGCAACTGGTTGTGGACAATTATCGTTCTGAGCCAGCAATTCCGTTTACCAGCAAAGTTGCATTATCGGCTGCCTTTGCGGGAGTGGACAAATACTATATCCACACAACCGAGGACAAGGCAATCGGTTTAAAGAACCAGCAACGCATGGCTGCCGCTGCGCATATTAAATTTGAATACAATCTGCAGACAAGCCATTGCCCGTTTTTATCAGCACCTGAGTCTGTATCTGATTTGCTTTATAAGATATCAAGGTAGTTCCTGCTCTAGTGGTATTGCGCTTGCTACCGCCAAATTATTTGCTAAAGAGGAGACATATTTTTTATCTCTAGTAAATCAGTCATCCGTCTTTTTGAAGGTGTATCGAAGGAAGTTAAAAAGATATTCAACGCGCAAATTCCCATGCGAGCGTTGGAGAATTGAGCTGATTCGTGCATTTGTTATACAGGGGTAATGAGATCGGTTATTCCAGGTGGTATCCCAAATAAAAAGAGGCTGCTCATTATTTTTGAGACAACCTCTTCATTTTTATATCCGCCTGGTTATTGCATCTTGGCTATGCCACCAAGAAAAGTAGCTTCTATTGTAGCGCCTTTTGTTGCAGTAGCAGTTGCAATATCTGTCTGGTAAATGTTGAGTACACCATTAACCGTAATGGCACTGTAAACCTTGCCGTTGTCCAGGAAAGCCGCAAAACTTCTTCCGCCATTGCCACTGAATACGGGAGAATTGGTAACACGTGTAATTGTCTTTCCAGCCAGATCAACAATGGCCAAAGTGAGGTTGGCATCTGTCCATCTGTCTGCCAGTGTTGGGTCTTTTGTAGTAATGGCTGCAAACAATTTTCCATTACCAATATAGATGGCATGTGCAATTTTTCCACCATTGGTTGCGGCATCTGTATTAAAGAAATAGTCAGTGTCAAAATCAGTTGCTCCTGAAGCGATCTTAAGGATACCTGCAGGTTTTGTTGACTGGCTGTAACCGTTATAGAAACTACTGTTGGATACCGCATACAAATCACCACTTTCTGTTTTGAACAATCCTGAACGTGTATTAAATGCACCTGACGGACCTGTACGTGTGTCTTTGATCAACTTTTGAAATACAAAGCCAGGATAGCTGTATACCGCTACGTAGTTGGTATCTGTATTTTGAGTGGCATAGGTAACAGCACTCACCGGATAAAATGTTTGAAAAGCCTGGCTTCCGCGAATCTGAAAACCGGTATGAAAGATCCAGTCACGTGTTGTATCATAAATAGTATTCATCGGAACGTCTATCTTACTTGATATTGCATTTGTTGCTATATCAACTGTATAGAATTTTGCGTTAAGGCCAACTGTAGGCCCTGTAGGCATAGATACACCAACCATAGTTTTACCTGTGCCGTCAACATCAATAAACTCGTTATTGGGAAGCTCGAATGTAAGGCCGGTCTTGGTAGTTAATTTGGAAGATGCATCAAGGCTTAGCGTATTTACATCTGTAATACCTAATCCACCGATGCTATAAAATTTAGAACCACCAAATGCATAATCACGGTAACCATCCTGCAATATACCGTTGCCTGTAAGCGAGAGTGTGCCGCTCATCAGGTTGTCCGTTTGCAACACATAGTTAGTGGTGGCTGTTGATGTAGTTACACCCACCCCCAATGCATATACGGTTGATGCAGGAGGCGTTACTCCTCCGTTGTTGTTATCATCTTTTTTGCAGGAAACCGCTCCCATTAGTACGCCGGAAATAAGGGCCGTCTTCATTAAATCTTTACTATTCATAATCTGGTTTATTGTGATAAAAAATATCTATTTAGAAATAAAATACCTGAGTTTTATAAAAAAGGAACGTCCGGGTTTTTGCAATAAGTAATTGTCAAAAAGCTCGTTGTTGGTAAGGTTTCTGCATTCAACCGAAACATTATAGCGGCTATCCTGTATGTTATAAGTAGCCATGATATTATGTGAAACCTGTGTTGGAATTACATCCTGGTTATTGAGGCCTAGCTGATGTGGTGTTAAATAGTATTTCTCCGTAAAATTCAGGCTGTAAGCAATGTTGAGTGTATTTTTCTCTCCCCCCACTTTACTGATAAGATAACCGAGGTCTGCATTACCAAAAAGATAAGGCGTATTGGGAATGCGATAGCCGTAACCGAGATTGGGCGTGGTGATAGTTCCCTGAAAATTGGTACTGGTAAGCGTTTTCTGTTTGTCTATGATATTTTGATAGGTAAGGTTAACAACGGCCCGGAGTTTGTTTTTCCAGGTATACCTTATCTCACCCTCCACACCATTGGTTTGCACATCACCTATGTTGATATACTGGCGATCGATAGGTTGTGTTTGTGCCTGGTCCAGCCGGATGTAGTCATGAGAATTCCTGAAGATATAACTCGCTTCGAAATTGAATTTATGTGATTCACGGATGTCAAGTGCATACAGCACACCCAGGTTAAAATTGTCACTATTTTCAGGCTTCAGGGCTGCGTTTCTTCGTGTGTATAAACCATCGCCCAGTAACTCAATTGCCTCCGGTAAACGATAGGTATGTTCATACGATGCCTTCGCCTGAAGTGCCGGTAAAACAAAATAAGCAGCAGCTGCACCATAACCAACATTTGTAGTACTGGTGGATGAAGGCTTGTATTCAGCAACACCGGTTCCGTTACTCACCTGTTCAAATGAATTCGCATGTAAGGCAAAGATTTTGGTAAAAGCAGTAGCAGTAAAACGGTCATATTTTTCCTGCCAGGCCAGTCCGACAATTTGCTTGTTTAATTTCTGAGGATATAGAAAGGTAGTGTTTGCAGGGTCTTCCACATCACTTGATTTACGGCTGAAATCAGTCATGGTATAGTTAAGAGACACTGCATGATGCTCATTCAGTTGATAAGCTAAATTGGCGGTTACCAACCCGTCATTATCCCTGTTCTTTAGTTGTGATCTTCTAAGCTCCGCGGTACTCGTTGGTATGGTTTGCTGAAGCCAGTTGTACTTCAGTCTGGTTGTATCAATAAAAGTGTTTCGGGTCATGTTGTACGCACTATAGATACCGAGGTAAAGACCTTTGATGAACAGGTTGGTCTTTTTATATTTCAGTGTCGGGATAAAAGAGGTTGACTTTGATTTTCTTCCGCCAAATACCTGGTCCATCGTAACACCGGTTTGTATATCCTTGTCATTACCGGAAGCGATCAATCCTACCAACAATTTATCAGCATACTTTTTACCGGTTATTCCCACTTCAACCTGTGCGCCTGCAGATTGATAAGCATCATGAAAACGTTTCACTTCCTGCGCTGCCCCTTTCTGTCCGGTTGTAAGATCGATTGGTTGCACCTTCACCTTGTAATCATTATCCGAATAATTATAGAATGCGTTTGTGCGTATTGTGAAGCCGGTTTCAGAGTTGGTATAAGCGTGATTTACGGAAGCCTTGTGCGTATTAAAAGAACCATATCCATACGATGCATCCAGGTAGTTTGGATTGCTGCGCGTAATAATATTTACTGCACCGCCCAGGGCATCTGCTCCAAGACTAATGGGCGTAACTCCCTTGTAAATTTCCACACGCTCCGCCATATTTACGGGGAAGTTGTTAAGGGTAAGCGATGAGCCGAAATTATCCATCGGGATACCATCCAGGAAAAATTTCACCTGTCTTCCGGTGAAGCCATTTAAGGAGAACGTAAAGTTAGAGCCTACGCCGCCGTCCTCACGTACACGCACACCTGAAGTCTGGTTAAGTGCATGGTTTAGATCGGATGCGATGTTGTATAGTTTTTTGGTATCAAGAACATTCAGGTTATAAGCCTGCTCCTTTACTTTTTTGGCAGTGCTTTTTCCTGTAACAAGTACTTCTTTTAAAGCCGGGTCACCGGTAAGTATGATATCGGGAACGGATAATTCTTCACCTGGTTTGAATGAAATATCCAGCATTCTGGAAATAAAACCAACCCTTGAAACCATCAGTTGGTAATTACCTGCAGGTGCACTTATCCTGAACTTTCCAGCTTCATCTGTTTCAGTTCTGTACCTCGTGCCTTTCAACTCAATGATCACTGAACTTAATGGCTGCTTATCTGCATCTTTAACGCTTCCGCTAATTGACTGCGCGATACCGCTAAAACATAACAACATAAATATGAAAACGATAACCAGGCTGATCTTTTGCTGCACGTTAAACCTTCTTTTTTGATTTGGAAATCTTGTAATGTTTAATGCACTAAAAACAACACAGCAGGAAGAATATTCAACTCCATTCTTGTGGGGAAATGCTTGTTTGAAGGTCACTAAACAATAGCACAAAGTACCCGACTGTTATTTTTCAACACTTTGGAAATCGGGAAAAATAGTTTATGAAATCAGGAAAAAAGTCATTGTGGAAGCATTGGCTTTTAAGATGAATACCTAGACAGTTCAGCCATGTAAAAGTAAGATTATCATCACGCCGCACATAGATTTAGTGCTCTCTCAGGAATCTGGAGAATATAAAAGGGTGACTTTAAATAGAGTAGGTCATTTTGGGTTTTATCATTAGCGCCAGCTATTATTACTGTTAAACAAGAAACTCTCCACCATCTGTAAAAATGGAACCTGGCACCTGTGTTAAACGTAGTTTCAAAGTATATCTGATAGAAAAAGGAGAATTCCGGTCATATTGAAACCATGGTTAAAAAATGTTTATTAAAGGGACGATAAACTGCAGTTTCCGCTCCTTTGAACTTCCTCAAAACAAAAAGCCCTGAAACTTAATCGTGTCAGGGCTTTTGTAAAATAATTGTGGAGCTGGCGGGAATCGAACCCGCGTCCAAACACAATCACCATAAGTCTTCTACATGCTTATTTCATTATTATTTGTAGGCGGCAGGCAGGGAATGAACAAACCAACCCGTCGCTTAGCTGGATGGTCTTAGGCAACAGTCACAGCCTTCTGTTGCAGCATCCTGTGTTTTGTTTTGAGTCGGCGGTGGAGCTTGGTAACAGAACAACCTGCTCAACACGGCCCTAATGACTAACTAATCACTGATTAGGCAGCCATGGCATACTGAGTATTGCCATTTGAAGTTTGAATCTTCAGATTAAAGTGCTAATGATACAACGCACTGCATGCTTATACCTACCGTAACCTATGCTGTCAAAACCAGTGCAGCCCCGGATAGTATATGTTCAAAGAACTAACTTATTACTTATAACGTATTACTTACAACTTACAACGTATAACTTATCACTCAACCATCTATCTTCCCTTGCCCCATCCAAACCAGTCGTTACCATTGGCGTATAACATCAGCCCTAATAATATTATCATGCCTGCGATCTGCGCATACTCCAGGAACTTATCACTGGGCCTGCGTTTGGTGATCATTTCGTACAGCAAAAATAATACATGGCCGCCATCCAATGCAGGGATGGGTAACAGGTTCATAAATGCCAGCACGATAGATAAAAAGGCGGTTATAGACCAGAACATCTGCCAATCGCCCCATTGCTTGGGCATAATAGAGCCCATAGATTTAAAGCCGCCCACACCTTTATAGGCGCCTGTTTTTGGAGATAATATCTTTTTAAACTGGTCGATATAAAACTTCAGGTTTTCACCAGCCAGGCTTATGCCGGCGGGAATTGATTCAAAAAATCCATATTTCTTTTCTTCCAGTTTAGCTATACCGAGGCTATCAATCTGGTCCCATCCTAAATAAGGAAGAAAACCAAGCTTACCCTCTGCCGATACATTCGCCGAAAGGTTGATTGTTTCATTACCCCGCACAACGCTAAGGGTTACCTGTTGTTGTTTATGATTTAATAACTGCTGTTTGAATGACTCAAAAAAAGGTGTGGCTACAGAATCTACTGCCACAATCTTATCAAATTGTTTTAATCCTGCTTTTGCTGCATTGGTGGTATCATCAGGCTTTTCAGCTACATAAACGGGTGTACGCACAGTAAAAAGCGGTATCCTGTTGCGTTTACGTTCAATTAATTCGCCAAGAAGGTTTTCGGGTAATTTAACCGTTTCAATTTTACCATTACGCTCAACAGTAACCTCTTCTCCCACAAGGATACGTTTGGCGGCATCATCAAAATATTTCACTTCCTTACCGTTTACTGCCAATATCTTATCGCCATCTTTCAAACCCATATTATACATCAGGCTATCAGTAACGGTAATGCCATTTTTCACATTCGCGGTTGGCAGTTTCTTTTCGCCCCAAACAAAGAGGATCATCGAATAAATGATGAATGCAACAATCACATTCACCGTAACCCCACCTATCATAATAATCAAACGCTGCCAGGCCGGTTTGCTCCTGAATTCCCATGATTTGGGCGCTTCTTTCATGGCTTCCTTGTCCATGCTTTCATCTATCATACCGGATATTTTTACATACCCGCCAAGTGGTAACCAGCCAATGCCGTATACTGTATCTCCAATTTTCTTTTTTACGATGGCAAACCAGGGATCGAAGAAGAGAAAGAATTTCTCTACCCTGCACCCGAATAATTTTGCGGGTATAAAATGCCCAAATTCATGAAGGATTACAAGGAGGGAAAGTGCGAGTAAAAGGTAACCTGCCTGCACACCTACTGAACCCCAATCGATTGCTAATAACGTCATATGTATAACTAAATCCCTAAAGGGTTTTTGCCGAATGAATGAATTTCTTCTTTAAAACGGATGCAATAATAAGATTTTAGCCGTTAATGAAAATGTATATTACCATTGGCTTGCACCGTTCATAAATTAAGCGCGTCAAAATATCCTGCGGATAAATGGTTTACATCTGTATGAGGGAAGCAGCATAATTACGTGCTTCACCATCGGTCTCAAAATATTCTTCCAGCGTTGGATTTTTTATAAAAGGGATTTTATCCATGGTGCGTTCTACCATTTCGGTGATGTCTAAAAATCCGATCCGGTTGCGAAGGAAGGCATACACCGCAATTTCATTGGCCGCATTTAATACGCAGGGGGCATTGCCTCCTTTAAACAATGCATCTGTGGCCAGTACCAGGTTACGGAAAGTGCGTGTATCCGGCTCCTCAAAAGTGAGCGTGCTGGTTTTCTTGAAATCGTAACGTGGAAAATTATTTGGAATACGTTGCGGAAACGCCATTGCATACTGTATGGGCAATTTCATATCAGGCAAACCCATCTGGGCCTTGATGCTGCCGTCTTCAAACTGCACCATACTGTGGATTATACTTTGTGGATGAATAACCACCTGGATTTGTTCCGGTTGAAGATTAAACAGCCACTTTGCTTCAATCATTTCCAATCCCTTGTTCATTAAAGTTGCGGAATCAATGCTGATTTTTGCGCCCATGCTCCAGTTAGGATGCTGGAGTGCATGATCACGTTTCACATTTACCAGGTAATTAGGTTTTCTGCCGAGGAAAGGCCCGCCACTGGCGGTTAATATAATCTTGTCAATCTTATTTCTTGATTCACCTACCAAACATTGAAAGATGGCAGAATGTTCACTATCAACAGGAATTACAGGTACCCGTTTTTCCATTGCTTTTTGCATCACGATGTCGCCGGCCACCACCAATGTTTCCTTGTTAGCTAGCCCTACCGCTTTCCCATTTTCCAAAGCCTGCAGTGTGGGCTTTAGGCCGGCATAACCTACAATGGCCGCCAGCATCATATCGTAACAATCCATGGCCGCTACTTCATCCAGTGATTGTTCGCCTGCAAAGACTTTGATCCCTTTTTTTGACAGGGCATCTTTAACTTTCGGATATTTTTTTTCATCACCTATCACCACAATATTAGGATTGAATTCCAGTGACTGGCTGATGAGCAGTTCATCATTGGAATGGGCTGTAAGTACTTCCACAGAAAATTTGTCCGGGTTAGCCTTTATTACATCCAGTGCCTGTGTTCCAATAGATCCTGTTGAACCAAATATGGCGATACGTTTAGTCTGCATGATTATTACGGTGCTTTCTTCAAGCAAATAAAGTAAAAAGAATGAACATCTCCCACCCAAAGATCAAGGAATGAATGGCAAAAGTTAATTTCATGTTGGATATGCTATATCATTTAAAGCTCGATTGTTACAGCCTGATTATTAGCGGATGATATACCCTTCCATCGCCTCTGCAATCTTACGGTCATTACTTAGCCTGGGCAACTTGTTTTGGCCGCCCAGCTTACCTATGGATTTCATATAATCAATAAAGCCATTTTTCCTGATGGGTGTAATTTTTAGCCTTTGCAAAATGTTTCCACTAATGAGATCGTCATAATACACATTTTTATTGCGCAGGTTGTGATCTACCTTCTCCATAAATTGTTCCATGTTATCCGGTAAATTCTCAAATTCAATAAACCATTCATGATAGCTTTTCCCCTGGCCCTGCTGCACCATCGGCGCTACCGTAAATTCTATAATTTTAATGTGGTCTTCGTTGGCTGCCTTCATCAATGCGTGTTCCACCTCCTCACCAATCACATGTTCGCCAAAAGCAGAGATGTAATGTTTAATACGGCCGCTTACTACCAGGCGATAAGGATTTGTGCTCACAAACTTTACCGTATCTCCAATATTGTAAGCCCATAAACCCGCATTATTGTTGATGATCAACGCGTAGTTTTCACCCACTTTTACATCCCTCAAACTTATTCTTGCAGGATTTTCATTGAACATTTCCGCCGCAGGAATAAACTCAAAAAAGATCCCGGAATTCGTATTCAACAACAATCCTTCTGCCTGTTGACTATCCTGAAATGCAATAAAACCTTCACTTGCCGGGAAAGTTTCTACCGAGTCAATCTTTTTTCCTATGGAATCAAACAATTTGGCGCGGTAAGGCTCAAAATTCACGCCACCATACACCATTACCGAAAAATTTGGAAACAGGTCGGCGATCTTTTTACCGCTACGCTGGTGCAAACGATCGAAATACATCTGCATCCATGGTGGTATACCGCTGATGAGTGTCATATCCTCATTAATCGTAAGGTCTACAATTTTATCAAGCTTGGTTTCCCAATCTTCAATGCAGTTGGTTTCATAATCAGGCAACTGGTTGCTGCGCAGGTATTTAGGCACATGATGGTTCACAATACCGCTCAACCTCCCTGTTGGTACGCCACCTACACGGTCCAATACGGGAGAGCCGCTGAGAAAGATCATTTTCCCCCTGGTAAAAGCCGTATTACCTGTTTCGGCGATATAACAAAGCAAGGCATTCCGCGCAGAATCAATATGATTCGAAATAGAATCCTTGGAGATCGGGATATATTTTACACCGCTGGTAGTTCCGCTGGTTTTGGCGAAATAAAGCGGTTTTCCGCCCCACAAAATGTTTTGTTTGCCTTCCTTTATTTTATTGATGTAAGGCTTTATTTCTTCATAATCCCTTACCGGTACCCGCTGTTTATAATCGTCATAGGTAAGAATATTTGCAAAATCGTGATCTTTTCCAAACTCGGTATTTTTTGCTGATTTAATGAGGCTTTTAAAAATGCTTTCCTGGTCTTCCACCGCAGTTTCCATCCCCTTTTTTATCTTGTTAGAGATATAGGCAGCAAAAGGTTTCGCTAGTAATGACTTTAAATCCATAAGAGGTTATTCTGTAATAGGAAGCAGCAAAAGTAACGTGTGCAGCATAGCCGAACTGCTTTATATCTTTAAAATTTTCTCTTTGCAACATAACCCGCTGTTTTTTTATTGATTTTAATAAAATGATTGCGCTTTTATACGCAAAACCCTTACCTTTGCCGTCCTAATTTTGGATAAGCCATGTTTGCAGTAGTAAAAATAGCAGGTCAGCAATTCAGGGTACAGGAAGGTCAAAGCCTGTATGTTCCTCACCTGCAGTCAAAAAACGGAGACAAAGTTGAATTCAGCGAAGTATTACTTGTTGATAACAACGGAACACTTTCTGTGGGTGCCGATGTAAAAGCGGTAGTAAAAGCAGAAGTATTGAACGACCTGGTAAAAGGTGACACAGTGATCGCGTTTAAAATGAAAAGAAGAAAAGGTTTTCGTAAGAAACACGGTCATAGAACACACTATACCCAGATAAAAATCGAAAGCATCGCATAATTAAATTTCTTTTGATAATTCCAAATCGCCCTCAGTGATTTGGAATTTGTATTTACATTTTAAACTTCTTTTTATGGCACATAAAAAAGGTGAAGGTAGCGTAAAGAACGGACGTGATTCACAAAGCAAACGCCTGGGTGTAAAGATCTATGGCGGACAGCCGGCTATCGCAGGCAACATTATTGTTCGTCAGCGTGGTACTCAGTATCATCCTGGTAAAAATGTTGGTGTGGGCAGGGATTATACCTTGTTTGCATTATCTGATGGTATTGTAGAATTCAGAAAAGGAAAAGGCGACAAAACTTCAGTTTCTGTTCAGCCTGCAGAAGCTACCGCTTAGTTTGCGAAATTTTTTTTGGCAGTTTGCATAAAGTATTTATTTTTATATAATATTTACTAACCATTAAATTTCAAAAACATGGCAACTGCAAAGAAAGCGGCTCCTAAGAAAGCTGCTGCAAAAAAAGCTGCACCTAAAAAAGCTGCTGCTGCTCCTAAAAAAGCCGCTGCAAAAAAAGTAGCACCTAAAAAAGCTGCTGCTCCTAAGAAAGCCGCTGCTCCTAAAAAGGCTGCTGCAAAGAAAGCCGCTCCTAAAAAAGCTGCTGCAAAAAAAGCAAAATAAGCTTTAAAAAGTTGAATAAACTTGGTCCCGGTCTAATCACCGGGACTTTTTTATTTTATACCTTTTCAGGTGAAAACATAAACTGATTGAGCTATTTTCGGGCCTGTTATTTTATCGTTCCCCGAAATACCTAACATGGATAATTACGCCATTGCCGATAACTTTTCGCTGCTTGCCAAACTGATGGACATTCATGGTGAGAACAGCTTTAAAACAAAGTCTTATTCCTCTGCAGCATTTACCATTGAAAAATTACCTGCTGATCTCTCTACGCTGCCGCATGACAAAATATTTACTATAAAAGGTATAGGTGAAACCATCGGTAAGAAAATCATTGAACAGCTGGAAACAGGTTCGCTTGCCTTGCTGGATGAATACCTTGGTAAAACACCTGCAGGAATTCTTGAAATGCTTAGTATTAAAGGGCTTGGGCCCAAGAAAATTGCCACCGTTTGGAATGATCTTGAAGTGGAAAGCCTTGGTGAATTATTATATGCCTGTTATGAAAACAGGTTGCTGCTTTATAAAGGCTTTGGTGAAAAAACGCAACAGAATGTAAAGGAAGCCATTGAATTCTACCTGTCTAATAAAGGCAGTTATCTTTATGCGCAGGTGAGCGGCTACGCAGAAACGATTCACGAAAAACTGGTCAGTGATTTCTCCAATAATACGCTATTGCAAACGGGGGATTTTCGCAGGCACCTGGAAATCATTAGTAAACTTGAATGGGTAACAGATATTGCTCCGCATATCCTGAATGCATATTTTGAGCAACACAGCTTTACCAATATTAACAGCAGCGAAAACCAGGCTTCCTATAAGGGCGCAGAAAATGTGGAGCTGCTATTTCATTTTGCCGAATCATCTGCCCTCTACCTAAAACAATTTATTACCAGTTGTGATGAGACATTTTTAACCGAATGGATTCAGCAGGATTTGTTTATAAAAGATAAAACATACCCATCTGAAGAAAGCATTTTTGAAGATGCGGGTATTGATGTTATCCCCGCCTGGCGTCGCGAAACTGCTGGCATTATAGAAGTGGCAAGGGAGCATAGGTTGCCTGATTTGATTGAAGAAAAAGATATTACTTCAATTATTCATAGTCACAGCAAGTGGAGCGATGGCGGCAATACTATTGAGGAAATGGCAAAGGCTGCCATAGACAAAGGCCTGCAGTTCCTGGTGATCAGCGATCACTCCAAAACCGCTTTTTATGCAAATGGCCTTACAGAAGAAAGGCTTGTGGCGCAATATCTGGAAATAGATGAATTAAATAAAAAATTTGCTCCGTTTAAGATATTTAAGAGTATAGAAAGTGATATACTTAATGATGGTAATCTTGATTACGCACCCGAAGTACTGGATACTTTTGATATCGTTATCGCATCTGTACACTCCAATCTCAAAATGAGTGAAGAGAAAGCCATGATGCGGTTATTAAAAGCGATAGAAAATCCTTATACCAGTATTCTTGGCCATATGACAGGAAGGTTGCTGTTGAGCCGCAACGGATATCCTGTGGATCATCAAAAAATCATTGAAGCCTGCGCTGCTAATAATGTAGTGATTGAATTAAATGCACATCCAAGAAGATTGGATATAGACTGGCGGTGGATACATTATGCACTGGAAAAAGAAGTACTGATTTCTATAGACCCCGACGCACATGAAGTGGGTGGTTTTAATGATGTAAAATATGGCGTGCTTGCTGCACAAAAGGCCGGGTTAACCAAAACGCAAAACCTGAGTAGTTTTTCACTTGCGGAATTTGAAGCTTTTGTTGCAAAGCAAAAGAGCAAACGCTCCAGGTAAACGTGTGTAAGGCATCAGACGGTTATGGTATGAATGGATATGTTCAACTCACTATATCATTTACTCACCAATTCAATTGCCATGCGAACAATAATACTCTCCTTGTTTTTATGCACGGTTACCCTTTTTATCAATGCACAAGACCTGTATGTTATGCCACAAGACGTGCAGTCGAGGGTTAGCAGTTTTGAAAATCTGAATGGTATAAAAGGGAATGGTGGTAAAACCAACCAATCAGCCAAGGGTAATGCTTACGAGTCTTTAAAAGCGGGTGAAAGTAAAACCCTGTTGCAGGTAAAAGGTGCAGGCATTATTAAACGCATGTGGTTCACGGTAAATGACCGCTCAGAAAAGATGCTGCGTTCCTTACGTTTACAAATGTATTGGGATGGTTCAGTGAAACCCGCTGTAGACGTGCCTTTGGGAGATTTCTTTGGTGTTGGACTTGGTAAAACAACGGCGTTTCAATCAGCGCTTTTCAGTAATCCGGAAGGAAGATCTTTCAATTGCTATATACCTATGCCATTTAAAACCGCTGCCAAAGTAGTGCTTATCAATGAGAGCAACACGCATCTGCCTTTATTGTTTTTTGATATTGATTATGTACAGGTCACCAAGCCCGCAACTGACATGCTATATTTTCATACTTACTGGCATCGCAAAATAACTGACAAGCCTGAAAACGATTTTGAACTGCTGCCTGCGGTACATGGCAGGGGACGTTTTCTTGGAGTGAATGTGGGCGTGAATGCAGACGCTGCTTATGGCGCTACCTGGTGGGGCGAGGGTGAAGTAAAAATGTATATTGATGATGACAATGCGTACCCAACGATCAATGGTACGGGCACAGAAGATTATATTGGTACAGGTTGGGGGCAGGGCATATTTACCCATTTATACCAGGGTTGCACTATTGCCAGCGAGAAGACAAAACAATATGCATTTTACAGGTATCATATTCCTGACCCGGTATATTTCTATACAGGGTTTAAAGCAACAATTCAAAAGATAGGTGGCGGTGATTATGAAACGGTAAAGGCCCTGCAACAGAAAGGTGTTTTATTAAAACCTGTTTCTGTTTCAACCGACAGCGGTTTTACACGTTTGTTTGAAACCAAACAGTCCCTGCAATTATCAGACAAAGACTTTCCAAAAGGATGGGTGAATTTTTACAGGGTGGATGATTATTCCGCAACAGCGTATTTCTATCTTGATAAATCATCCAGTAACTTGCCTTCTTTACAGGATGTTGCAATTCGTGTTAAATAAAGCGATATTCAAACGCTGAATAAAGTTAGCGTGAACAGACTTTGTAATTTAGCAGCTTTATAAGCAAAAACATGATTGGTGAACAGTGGAAAACAGCAATAGTGAAAGTACATCACATGGAAACTGTCCCCATTTCTAATTATTAATTTTTACTTTTTAATTCTATGAATCATATCACCAGGTTATCCGTTAATATCAATAAAATTGCAACACTTAGAAACAGCCGTGGCGGCAACAATCCGGATGTTGTAAAAGCAGCAGTAGATGCGCAGCTTTTTGGCGCCGACGGCATAACGGTTCATCCCCGCCCCGACGAGCGTCATATACGTTATAACGATGTGCGTGCCATCAAAGAAATCATCACTACAGAGTTTAATATCGAAGGTAATTGTACCGAGCAAAAGTTTGTAGATCTTGTACTTGAAACAAAGCCAGACCAGGTAACACTGGTGCCGGATGCACTTGGCCAGATCACAAGCAACCATGGATGGGACACGATACAACATCAGCAATATTTGAGAGAGATGATCGGCGTTTTTAAAAATGCAGGGATACGCGTAAGCATTTTTGTAGACCCTGTTGTTGAAATGGTGGAAGCCGCCGCAACAACAGGAACAGACAGGATTGAGCTTTATACTGAAGGATATGCAACCAGCTTCCATCAGTCAAAACAGGATGCCGTTGCGCCGTATGTTGCAGCAGCAGAAAAGGCAAAAGAATTGGGCATTGGCCTGAATGCCGGTCACGATCTAGACCTTGATAATCTTCAATATTTCAAACAATCCATTCCCTGGCTGGATGAAGTGTCTATCGGCCATGCGCTTATCAGCGATGCGATCTATCTCGGTTTTGAAAATACCATTCAAATGTATAAGCGGCAGTTGCAATAGGCCGTAGCGCTGCATCATCATGCGGAACAGCGATTCATCATACAATCATGAGCGTAATTGATACCCGCTTTTCGCCTTTCATCAAAAAAATAATTACCGGTAGCAGTCAAATGTTGCACATGACTTAACTTGTGTATAGCAATTCTATTTCTTCACCAAAAACAAACTGCTTGTGAAACGACGTGATTTTTTATACATGACAGGCATGGGACTTGGCGCAACTGTTCTGCCGCGCATCCCTGTTATGGGCCGCAATGTTCCCCTGGATGCTCCCTGGTACAATGTAGATGTTTCCATTAAAAAACAACTGGCAGATGTTGCGCTTAATGAGGCAAAATCAAAAGGCGCCACTTACACCGATGTAAGGATCGGCAGGTACCTGAACCAGTATGTGATTACACGTGAGGACAAAGTGCAGAACATTGTTAACACTGAGTCTTATGGTATTGGTATAAGGGTAATTGCCAATGGAAGCTGGGGCTTTGCTGCCACCGATAGTATGACGAATGATGGCATTGCCAAAGCTGCCCAGCTTGCAGTAGCTATCGCAAAAGAAAATTCGAGACTGTTAACTGAACCGGTGCAACTGGCGCCGCAGAAAGGTTATGGAGAAGTTTCCTGGAAGGCACCCATTGAGCGCAATGCTTTTGAAGTACCGGTAAAAGAAAAGGTAGACCTGCTGATGTCTGTAAACGATGCCGCGTTAAAAGGCGGGGCAAACTATGTGAACTCTATCATTTTCGCGGTAAACGAACAGAAGTATTTTGCATCAAGCGAAGGTTCTTATATTGACCAGGATATTCATCGCATCTGGCCCACCTTCACCATCACAAAAATAGATGCTAAAACCGGCAAGTTTGAAACACGCAATGCATTAAGCGCTCCTGTGGGCATGGGATATGAATACCTTGTACCATCAGAGGCGGAAAAAATAAAAGGCATCACCACTTTATATAAACACCGGTATGATATGCTGGAAGATGCCAGGGCCGGTGCGAAACAGGTTGGCGAAAAGCTTGCTGCAAAATCAGTGGAAGCAGGCAAGTATGATCTGATCATTGATCCTACAAATCTGTTTCTAACAATACATGAGTCGGTAGGCCATCCCACAGAACTAGATCGTGTACTTGGTTATGAAGCCAATTATGCAGGCACCAGCTTTTTAACACTGGATAAATGGGAATCAAAAAAATTCAACTTTGGCAGCAAGCATGTGAATATCATGGCTGATAAAACCCAGGTGGGTTCATTGGGTGCCGTGGGTTATGATGATGAGGGTGTACAATGCGGCGAATGGGATTTGATCAAAGATGGCATTCTTGTAAACTACCAGGTGATACGTGACCAGGCGCATATTCTCGGGCTGAAAGCCTCACAGGGTTGTTGCTATGCAGATAGCTGGAGTGATGTACAATTTCAGCGGATGCCCAACGTTTCACTGCGGCCGGGTAAAACCAAACTGAGCGTGGACGAGATGATTAAGAACGTAGAGAAAGGTATCTACATTATTGGAGACAGTTCCTATTCCATCGATCAGCAGCGTTACAATTTCCAGTTTAGCGGACAACTGTTTTACGAAATCAAAAATGGCAAGATAGCAGGTATGCTTCGCGATGTTGCCTACCAAAGCAACACGCAGGAATTCTGGAATTCCTGTGCGGCCGTTGCCGATGAGCGTGATTACCGTATGGGAGGTTCTTTCTTTGATGGAAAGGGGCAACCGGGCCAGGTAAGTGCGGTATCTCATGGAGCTTCCACCGCAAGGTTTAATGGCGTAAACGTAATTAATACTGCAAGAAAAATCTAAATGATTTACGGCAGTACCTGTAACACAATTTTAAAATTTTAACTATGCCCATATTATCAAAAGAAGATGCACAGGCATTATTAAAAAAAGTACTGAGCTACTCAAAAGCAGATGAGTGTGAAGTAAATATATATGGCTCTGATGGTGGCAATATCCGCTATGCACGTAATGCGGTTTCCACCAGCGGCGGCGTTACACAAAATACATTGGTGGTATCATCAGCCTATGGAAAAAAATTAGGAACAGCCACCATTAATGAGTATGATGATGCTTCTCTTGAAAAAGTAGTGAGAAGAGCTGAAGAACTTGCCCAGCTTGCACCGGAAAACCCGGAGTATGTGCCATTCCTTGGGCCGCAGCAATACCCGGCAGAATCAAAAACATTTGAGAATACCACTGCTGCCATCGATCCTAAATTCAGAACAGACGCAGTGGCAAAAAGCCTGGAGATTTCAAAACAGGGCGATTTAACGGCTGCCGGCTTTTTAGAAAATAGCGCAGGCTTTTCAGCCATGATGAACTCAAAAGGTTTGTTTGCTTATAATACCTCCACCAATGTAAACTTTAATGTAACGCTGAGAACCAAGGATGGTAAAGGTTCTGGTTATGCATCCAAAGGATATAATGATGTAAGTAAGCTGGATGTTTCTGCCGCTACCAGCTTTGCGGCACAAAAGGCATCGGGTTCTGTTAATGCAAAAGCGATAGAGCCCGGTAAATACACGGTGATATTAGAGCCCGCAGCGGCAATCGTATTGCTGGAAACCATGTTCTTTGCCATGGATGCGCGTTCCGCTGATGAAGGCCGCAGCTTTTTAAGCAAAGCAGACGGTAAAACAAAACTGGGAGAAAAGCTGGTGGATGAACGCGTGAATATTTATTCCGATCCTCAAAATACAGAGCTGCCCACCAGCCCATGGAATGGTGACGGCAGACCGCAGGAAAAAGTTAGCTGGATTGAAAAAGGAGTGATCAGTAATCTTTATTACTCCCGTTACTGGGCACAGAAAAAAGGCGTAAAAGCAGTGCCTTCGCCAGATGCATTTATTATGGAAGGCGGCACGGCCAGCACCGAAGAATTGATTAAGAATACTGAGAAGGGAATACTGGTAACCAGGCTATGGTATATACGTGAGGTAGATCCTCAAACCTTATTATATACAGGTCTTACGCGTGATGGAACTTTTTATATTGAGAATGGCCAGATTAAATTCCCCATCAAAAATCTGCGCTTTAATGAAAGTGCGGTGATCATGCTGAATAACCTGGAAGCATTAGGAAAATCTGAAAGAACAGTAAGTGGCGAATCAAACATTCATGCTTTGATACCACCCATGAAGATCAGGGATTTCACCTTCACTTCACTGTCTGATGCAGTATAAAAAAGCGATGTTAATATACAGCCGGCGTTAATAAACAGCGCCGGCTTTTTTATGCGCATAAATAAATGTATGGTCAGCTATTGACAATGTTTGGTGCAGTTTATAATTTTATAGTCCGCTTAAAACTTCCGCCCACCTATCTTCCAATATCCTAAAGCCAGGCTCTCACGTATACTGATTTGTAGCTATTACTGCACAGGGGATTCTATTTTCATCACCATAAAAAATAAGGTTTATGAAACTGATCATGCCCTTTTTAACAGTCGCTGCCACAGTTGCAACGCTATTGCCATCCTGCAAAAAGAATGATTGCTTTGACAATCCTGCAACCAGGATTTGTCTCATCGAAAAAATCACCGGTGATTTTAACCTTGTCTTATCTGCTGACCAGGTAGGGGTGTTTGAATATAACCTGAACAATGACCCGGTAAGCTTTAAAAAAGCACAGATAGGTAGTGGTAATCCTGATTTGATTTTTCTGTATGACAATAAAAAAAGACTTACCGATTTTATTGCTGTTTATAAACCTGGCGCCGGCTTTGAAAGATGGCATCGTTATAAATACAGCAATAACGACAGCAATAACGACAGGATGATTGAAGATTCATTATACACCTTGGGAAGCTTTGAAAATGATAATCCTAAAAATTACTATAGCGCAACAGTAACTCATGTAGAACTTGATTCGAAAGGAAGATTAAAAGGTAATTATGGATCTGATGGTAACCTTGTTGGTGGCGCCTATGACAACAAAATCAACTGGCACAGGGCAAACCGCGTATTTCAGTTAATTGACCGTGACTACAATGCGAATAATCCTTTGCCATTTAATGCAACCTATAACAGCCTTGGCCTGCCGGTAAAAATTACCAACGGGTTAAAAACACCAACGTATTTCTTGGAGATGTCATTTGATCATATCCAAATAGATTATGGTTGTAAATAATTAGCTAAATGTTCATAAAAAGGTATTTGTTATTATAATACTTTTACTTTTTTATGAAAAAATTGAAAACGGTTTTAGCGGCTTTCCTTCTACTGTATCTTCCATTACAATCGATGGCCTGGGGACTGCTTGGGCATCGTATAGTTGGCCAAATTGCAGAAAGTTATTTAACGGAAACTGCCCGCAGGCAAATACGGGCCATTCTTGGTGACAGCTCTATGGCCATGGTAAGTAACTGGCCGGATTTTATAAAGTCTGACAGTAATTATAACTATCTATACAACTGGCATTTTACCAACCTGGATGATGGCCTCGGTAAAACTGAATTAAACGCGTTGTTGTTAAAGGATACGGCCGTAGATGCATATACCAAATGTCTTTTTTTGAAAGAGGCATTAAAGAAGAAAGATTTGCCAAGGGCGCAAAAGCTGATGTATCTTAAACTGCTGATCCATATCATAGGAGATCTGCATCAACCCATGCATGTAGGCCGTGCATCAGACCTTGGTGGTAACAGAATAAATGTTCAATGGTTTAATGAACCTTCCAATCTGCACAAGGTATGGGACGAACAGTTAGTACAATACCAGGAGCTTAGTTATACCGAGTATGCAGCAGCCATTAATCACCCTAGCAGGCAACAGGTGAAAGACTGGCAGAAACAGCCAGTGAGTGAATGGATATTTGAATCATACGAGCTAAGCCGCAGTTTATACAAGGAAATTATTCATCCTGATCAAAAGCTAAGTTATCGCTACAACTTTCAGCATGTGAACGAGCTTAACCAGGGGCTGCTGAAAGGCGGTGTAAGACTTGCCGGTATGTTAAACGAAATCTTCAAATAATACGCAGCATCCTTCGCTATAAAATATCAAATTCTACTTCCTGAAAGCCGCTGGTGTTTGCTGGCGGCTTTTTCATACGGAAAAGAAAGTAAAACCTCTGCTTAGTTACGAATTGCTGATGATAATACCGGTAATAAAATTTCCAGATTACAGTTGATAAAAACAGGCCGCTTGAATAAGATAAAAGCTGTTATTATAGACGCAGTAAGTTTGTCTTAAATATTAAAGCATCATCGATCTGCCATCAGCATCTTTGGTATAAGACAAACCATTACTCATTACATGAACTGTTCTACCCTTAACATCTACCAGGTTTTTCTGCTCATACACCCTGATGCCATTATTTTCTCTTGTAAGATATACGATAAGCGCATGCAGGGTAGGAGATACCTCATGCAACCATTGTTCCTCATTTTCTTTTACAAATGCCTGGCTCATAGATGTGGTGGGTTAACGATAGGTTTGAGAAAATTTCTTGCAAAGATGAGCTAACTTTTTAATACGTAATTAAAAACAGGAGTAGTGCAAGTACCGGCAATCGTTGTTCACGTCCAGTAAACCTCACGTTTAATGTAAAAGTCTTTCCTTTTCTATATTTATTTTTCTATTAAATAATTACAAACCCTTATTTTTGTTACACTAGCCACAAGCCTGTCTTCTATATATCCTTTAACAGGAATTACCTTTTACCAATCCAATACATTATTACCGAATTTTTCCACTATACATATAGCGGATTTTAACCGCGCTTTTTGTTTTATGTTCAGGAAGCCGGGTGCATGTCTATGTATCCGGCATTTTTATTAGAAAGACAGTCTATGCTTTTCTCTTCTGTCATAATGTAAACGATTACCCGCTGCTTTATAATAAATACTGTTTCTTTCAACCATCTATATAGAAAGAAATCCTTTGAATAGCTAGGATATTAAAAAGCGGATGCTTACTTTAGCCGCTTTAAGGGTTTAGGGTTGAAAAGCCGCTGCTAGTCTTAACAGCGGCATTTTTTTTGCCTATAATTACTGAGCGGCTCTTGATTACTTACTCAGTGCGTAAACTTTTGATAGGATTGGCCCTGGCAGCTTTTAACGACTGTATACTGATAGTTAGCATGGCAATAAAGAAAGATATTCCTCCCGCCAGCATAAATATCCACCACGATATAGTAATGCGATAAGCAAAACTCTGCAGCCATTGATGCATGCCATACCAGGCAAGCGGCGTAGCTATTAGAAATGCGATCATGATCAGGCGGAAAAAATCAGCGGAAAATAAAGCAATCACCTGTACCACTGTAGCGCCAAGTACCTTGCGTATACCAATTTCCTTAACGCGTTGCTCGGCGGCAAACATTACCAGACCCAGCAAGCCAAGACATGATATAACAATTGCCAGCGCGGCAAACAATACAGATAGCCGTGAGATGATAAGCTCATTATTATAAAGTTTGCGATATTCCTCATCTACAAACTGGTAGGAAAATGGATAACCTGGATTGATCTCTTTATAAAGGCTTGCTAGATTAGCCAGTGCCTGCCTTGTTTTGCCTGGATGTGTGCGGATAATGATCACGCCAAAATATTCATACTCTTTTACATCCAGCACTACCGGTTTTATAGGTTCGCGCAAGGAGTGTGTATGATAATCTTTAAGAACTGCAATAATGTGGCCCTTCTTCGCCCAGGCCGAAATCCATTTACCTATAGGATTTTTCATACCCATCGCTCTTACCGCTTCTTCATTCACCATGAATGCATCCGCAGAATCTGTAGCGATACTTCGTGAGAAATCCCTGCCTTCTGCAATCTGCAGGTTCATCAGTTTTATAAAATCATATCCTACTGATGATGGTTTAAAACCTACTTCCGTATTTGGTATTTTACCCTGCCAGTTTACCGCGTCCGTTACTACAAATCCCATCGCATGTGGCGCTTCCGTACTACGATCCACCATTGATATCCCTGGCATTTGAAGCGCTCTTTCTTTAAAGTAATGATACTTGTCAGGTGCTGTTAAATTTCCTTCAATGCGTACATACATCAGGTTATCCCGGTTATATCCAAGGTTGGTGGTTTGTACATAATTGGTTTGTCTGCTGATCACCAGCATCGCTACCAGCAACACAATTGAAAGGATGAATTGAAAAACAGTGAGCCCTTTGCGAAACAGGGTAGCACCATGAGTAAAGCTTACAACACCCTTTAACACCTTTACCGGTTTTAAAGAAGATAAATATAAGGCTGGGTAACTACCGGCAATTAACGCAGTGAGCAGTGTGAGGCAAAAAAGCGATCCCCAAAAAACATAACCTGCAGATCGCAAATGAATCTGTTTACCGGTAAAATGATTAAAAGCAGGCAGAAACAAAAGTAACAGGCCAATAGCTACCATCATAGCCAGTAAGGCAAAAAAGAAGGACTCTCCATAGAACTGATAAATCAAATGTTTGCGACCGGAGCCTACCACTTTACGCAGACCTACTTCTTTTGCTCTTTTTACTGCCTGTGCCGTGGCAAGGTTCATAAAGTTGATGCATGCGATCACCAATATAAAAAGTGCCACCCAGCTAAAGATGCGTATATATTCAATACGTCCGGCAGAAGGAACACCATTTACAAACTGGTCGTACAGGTATTGATCGCCAAAACGCTGCAAACCTATCTGTATTTTTACACCTGCCTGTTTTACCATTCTCGGCTGCACGTAGCGGTTAATGTCACCAGCAACTTTTACAGGGTCGGCATTGGGTTGTAATTCAAGATAGGCGTTGAAGTTATTAGATGCCCAGTTTAGGAGTGTTTTCTGCGCATCCCAGTTAAACAGGAAATCAAAATGGATTGAGCTTTGTGAAGGAAGGTCTTCAAAAACAGCAGTCACCATAAAATCCTGCTGGTTTTCGTAACGCAATGTTTTGCCCATGGCATCATGAGGGTTGCCAAAAAAGAGGGAAGCCATCTTCCTGGAGATCGCGATGCCTTTTACCTGCTGTAACGCCGTAGCGGCGTTACCTTCAATCAAAGGATAGCTGAACATGCGAAAGAAATCCTTACCCGCCCTTGAACCTTCCAGTTTTATCTTTTTATCGCCAGCCTGGAAAGTCTCCGCATGTCCCCAGGGCAGTTCATATCCCGTGGCATAATAACTCTGGTGTTTAATAGCAGGTACGGCGCTGTCAATATTTTCCAGCAGGAAGGATGGATAGTTCTGACCGGTGATATTCAGCAAGGGGGTTGCATAAGACCCTTCCGTTTTGCCATTAACGGTAATGGTTTGATATACGGCGTAAAGCTGTTTGTTGTTTGCATGAAAATTGTCAACCGCTTTTTCGTCTGCCACCCATAAAAAAATAAAAAGACAGCAAACCATGCCGAGCGCAAGGCCTGCCACATTAATGCTGCTGTATATTTTATGACGGATGATATGACGCCAGGCGACCGTAATAAAGTTTCTGAACATATTGTTAGAGATTAATTGCGTGTTGTAAAATATATTATGCAGGGAATAGACTGGCCCAAAGTATTATTCAATTAAGGGAGTGATGGAAAGATGCGCGAAATCACCGCTTAGCCCTGACGTCCAGAGACCCAGGCTTCCTTCGGAAACAGTACTTAATCTTTTTATACTCAGAGAAGGGATAACAGCGTGATTTACGTATACTGTTATTGTATCTGCAGAAACCTTTATGGTCGCGTGAAACCATTCGTCCGGGTCAGGTACAGGCGTTACCGAGTTTTCATATTTAAGCGGGTATGCTTTGCGTAAGGTGTCGTAATCAAACTCCGGCAGGCACATGTATTGCACCGACCATCTTCTCCTGGCTGTATCTGTATGATGAAAATTAAACGGTCTGAAATAAACGACTTCGTAATGAACGGTATCTGTTGCATAAAACGCGATACCCAGGAAGCTTTGAAGAAAGATATTTTTCCCACGGAGATCAATGTCTATCAACCCTTCTTTAAAACTAACCTGCTTTAACCAGGCAATACCTTTTGTGGTAACAGCCTCTTGATTAAAGGCAGGGATTATTTTTGTTTCCTGGGCTGCATTGGTTTCCAGTAAACCTTTTTGCAGTAATGCGGCAAGTGAATATTGTTTCATTTGCTGGCCGTAAGCAAAAGCAGGTAATAATGCCAGGATGGTCATAAATAAGTTATTACTCCAGCTATGTTTTAAATGGTTCATAGGCTGTTTTCATTTGTTTGTCTAAAAGCAAGACCGTTCAAGTATTTTGTATTTAATTTTAGATGGGAACCAGTATGTTGCAAACATAGATGCCTGCCACTGTGCGGGCAATTCAATAGCTGTTCAAGTTTTTTCAAGTTTTATCACACTGATAATCAACGATGTTAGAATTACCTTTTTTGTTGGAGAAAATTGAACGCCGGCTTGACTGGGGTAAAAGTGATGCATGGAACAGCGGGGACTTTGAGCACCTTCACCTGAAAATATTGGAGCACACCGGTGTGTCACTCAGTACAAGTACCTTACGAAGAGTTTGGGGGAAGGTAGAGTATGATCACCTGCCAAGTACTACCACGCTGAATACACTGGCAAGGTTTGCCGGTTTTGAGAGCTGGCGTGATTTTATAAAAAAGCAACAGCCTGTTATAATGCAACCTGTAGCAACAGTTTTGCCTTCTACAGGCAATCATGGTTTGGTTAAAACAGGCAAACGTATCAATCCCTGGGTTAAAATACTTTCTGGTACAATCATCATTCTTGGTATAAGCCTGGTGCTGATCTTCGCTTTCAAAAAACCATCGCGACAGCTTAAAATAACAGATTATCAATTCAGCAGTAAGCCAGTCACCCGCAGCATTCCAAACTCGGTCATCTTTACCTATGATGCTGCGGCATCGCCCTCAGATTCTGTGTATATCCAGCAATCCTGGGACGCAAGCAGGCGTGTGCTGGTGAATAAACATGAACACACACATACCAGTGTTTATTATGAGCCCGGATTCTATACGGCAAAGCTGGTGATAGACAGTCAGGTGGTACAGGAACATGCTCTGCTGGTACCAAGTAATGGCTGGTTGGTGATGATCGATCATATGCCTGTGCCGGTATATCTTGAGCAGTCTGCATTTATGCGTGGTGATAGTATTGGGGTTGCATTGGGTGATATTGAAAAAAACAATATTCCGCTTGGCCCTGTGCCGCCTGTTGTGAAATATTACAATGTAGGCAATTTTCCTGCGATACCACTTTCCGGGCTTTGTTTTAGTGCAGAGGTAAAAAACAATTACCATGAAGGCACTGCTGCCTGCCAGCTAATGAATATTATTTTAATTACAGATGACAGCCCGGTGATCATTCCATTATCAGCCAAAGGTTGCGTGTCGGAGCTGAATATGCTTAGTGTAGATAAAATGATTTCCGGACGTACCACGGATCTTTCAGGTTTTGGCGTTGATTTTTCTAACTGGGCAAAGCTGGTATGTAAAGCGCATCAGGATAAACTACAATATTTTGTGAATGAACAACTGGCACTGGAAGCGCCGCTGCCATCCAAAAATATACATGTGGTTGGGGTTGCATTTGCTTTCCAGGGAAACGGGACGATCAGAAATGTACGCCTGTCGTCTGGTGCCCAGGAAGTTTTTAATGGCCGTTAAGAAGATGCATTATTACTTGAAAAGATGTCTTCTTAAAAATAATAATTTAAAACGCCACATTCACTCCAAAGCCAGTAACGTATCCCTTATTACTCAATGCAGGTTGAACAAATATGCTTCCCTGGCCGGCAAAACTGTAAGCATAACGAAACCCGGCACGATAAGCATTGGTACCACCTGCCGCCATAAGCTCAACATGATGACGGAATTCTTCTGAATGTATCAGCGGCATGCGGAGCATCAGCATCGGGTTAACAGACATGTCCCCGCTACTGTTGGGATTGCCTTTGCCTGCTTCGTTAGGAACAAAGTTTAGTAAAAGATGTGCTGAAACAGGAAACTCGTGAGAGGTAAGACCAAAGGCCAGGTTAAAGCCAGGCGTGGCGCCTGCTTCGCCTGATAACTCAATCATGGGGTAAACAGTTCGCTCACATCCGGGTCTTGTATAATTGGTTTGCGCATGTACATTAATACAGGCCAGCAATATGCCGGCAATAATAGTTGCTTTTAGTAAGCGGAATTGTATGCCTGCTCTTGTTTGTATACAGGACTTTCCAATAGACGTGTTCATAAGTGTCACCAGGTTTAAGGTTCAATAATTTTCAATAGCACGAAATAGGTTTACCGGCATTGCAGTAATGTCTCAGCCAGCATAAAATACATGTTGGCATCAACGCAAACCACAGAATAACCATCCGGCGTGGCAGGCTATTGAATTTGTGATCATCTTAAGAAATGGATTAACGAAACAGTACTTTTCCAGGAATTGGCACGGTGTAGATATAAAGAAGTTCAAAGATAGCAGTTAGGCTTTTTAGTTGAACAATAAAAGCAGGAACATTGAAAATTTTAATCTTTGAGTATGAGGCAGATGCATAGGGATGTCCTCACGAATGACAGACGCAGATATCTATCCGGTGTGTAAAGCAATAACAAAAACTGCCTGTTTTTATGAAGCTTTGTTTACCTAACGAAGGATGAGCTTGTACACCTCCGGATTATTTTTTATTTTATACTGTTGCGCAGATAGTTATTGTACCGGAACCGGCATTTTGTTTCCATAGTATAACCACATTGCAGCATCAGTTTAAGCTGATGGGAAATGTTTTGCATTTCGTAACATCAACCGGCAGCAACAGTGGGTAAGATGAATTACACTTGCAGCCACTTATATCATCATCAAAAACGAATTACGTCATCTTAAAAACTCAGCACCATGAAAGAAACACTCACAACAAACACAACACCCATAGACCCGGCAACAGACCCCGCCATCGAAACACGTACCAAGGCATTTTTAAATGCACTGAACAGCGGCGGTGGTAAACCAATGGAAGAAATGCAGCCTGCGGAAGCCCGTGCTGTACTGGAAGGGGCGCAAAAATCTGTAACTGTTGATTTATCAGGCATAGATACCACCGAAAAAACAATTACGCAGGATGGAACAGAAGTGAAGATCTATATTGTAAAGCCCTCAGGAACATCAGGTACACTACCTGTGTTTATGTTTTTTCATGGCGGCGGCTGGGTACTGGGTGATTTTCCTACGCACCAGCGTTTTGTGAGAGACCTGGTAGTTTACTCCGGTGTAGCCGCGGTATTTGTTGAGTATGACCGTTCGCCGGAAGCAAAATATCCCACCGCAATTAACCAGGCTTATGCTGCAACAAAATGGGTAGCGGCCAACGGTGCTGAAATAGGTGTAGATGGAAAAAATATGGCCATTGCCGGTAACAGCGTTGGTGGTAATATGACGGCAGTGATTGCATTGATGGCTAAAGATAAACAGGGCCCTGCTATAAAATTGCAGGTATTGTTATGGCCGGTTACCGATGCAAGTTTTGATACCGCATCTTATCATCAGTATGCAACTTCAAGATTTCTTACCAGGAATATGATGATCTGGTTTTGGGATAATTATCTTGACAGGAAAGAACAGGGTGAAGATATCTATGCATCTCCTTTAAGGGCCAGCCTGGAAGAATTAAAGGGACTGCCAACGGCATTGGTTCAAACTGCCGAAAATGATGTACTTCGTGATGAAGGGGAAGCCTATGCAAGAAAGCTGGATGAAGCAGGTGTTAATGTAACGCTTGTTAGAATACAGGGAATGATTCATGATTATGGCCTGTTGAATCCTTTGGCCGATGTGCCTGCGGTACAATCAGCCCTACGTTATGCAGCCAATGAAATAAAGAAGGCTTTGAGCTAGATCTTATAGGCTGAATCCTATATTGATCAAATAAAAAGCACGGCGGGATCACTCCCTGCCGTGCTCACAAAATCCAAACAAACACATCCTTATTTTCCAAACCCGTTAATACCGTAGTAGTAAGTCTCATCATCGCCCGGGTATTTCCCTTCCAGTTGAAAGTTGCCATTCACAGTAGCTAATGCCGTTTTAAGGTCTTCAACGCTTGTAACCGGTTTTCCATTGAGTTTGGTGATTACAAAGCCTTCCTTCATATTGGTCTGATCATTGATAATTCCTTCTTTAATACCATTTACCTGTACGCCACCTGTAATATTCATTTTTGCCGCATCCTCTTTACTTAAAGTACTTATTTCGGCACCAAGTGACTGAACGGCTGCTTTCTGCCTGCTGGGTAAATTGCCCATTTTGCCTTTCAATGTAACGCTCACTATTTTTTCTGCACCGCCTCTTAATAAGGTCACTTTAACTACATCACCTGGTTTTTGCCTGGCAATCTGTTCAGAAAGCTGCGCACCTGTATTTACTGCAGCATCATTTATTTTAATGATGGCATCGGCTTTCTGTATACCTGCTGCTGCGGCTGCACCCTGTGGATCAACTTCTGCTACATATACACCATTTACATCGTCTGTAATTCCAAGTTCTTTCTTCTGTGCATCGTCCAGGTTTTCAGGTACCATGCTTATGCCCAGGTAACCACGTTGTACAGTACCGCATTTCATCAGGTCGCCAACTACTTTCTTCATTAAATTAGAAGGAATAGAATAAGCATAACCTGCGTATGAACCCGTAGGAGATGCAATTGCTGCATTAATACCTACCAGCTCACCATTGGTATTTACCAGCGCACCACCACTGCTGCCGGGGTTAACCGCAGCATCTGTTTGTATAAAAGCTTCTACCGGTGCGCTTGCTTTTGTATTGATGCCGATGCTCCTGCTCTTTGCACTTACAATGCCCTGCGTTACGGTTACATCAAGGTTTAAAGGATAACCAATTGCAAGCACCCACTGACCAAGATGAACATCATCAGAATTGCCAATTGGCATTACCGGCAGGTTCTTGCCCTCTACTTTAATAAGTGCAAGATCTGTGTTGGGGTCGGTTCCGATCACTTTTGCCTTATAGGTTTTATGATCATCATTCAGGGTAACGGTAATATCAGTAGCGCCATCTACCACGTGGTTATTGGTAACAATGTAACCATCGTTGCTTACAATAACGCCGGAACCGGAAGCTCGTTGCTCTGGTGCGGAATAAGAGCGGCCATTGTCACCAAAGAACTTCCTGAAAAAATCATCCCCGCCAAAATCACCAAAGGGATTTTGATTGCCGCCACGATCTGCCACCTGTCTTGCTTTGGTGATGGTTTTTATATGTACTACAGATGGAACGGCCTGCTCTGCAGCCTTGCCAAAATCAACAGGTGCCACTGTAGCCGGGCCGGTATAGGAAGCTGGTGTTGCAAGAACACTGTTCTCCGTGTTTTTAAACAATCCGGTACTGTCTTTTACAGTGTGTGCATAATAGCCTCCTGCTGCAAGGGCGGTTGCAAGGGCTGCACCAAGAAATATCTTTTTTGTGTTCATGGAAAATATTTTAGATCATTTGAATAATTGATGACCCAAAATTTTTATCCAAATCTGAATAGAAACTGAAAAAAGGCAAGGCTTATGCAGCAGAATTGTTAAAGATGGGATGATCGGAATGTAAGGGAAAACTCGTGATAGCCATTAAGAAACCGGTAAGTGATTTTGAAGGATTGCATCTCGCAGATCTTCTTTACAATTGCCAGGCCAAGGCCAATGCTTTGTGCATCATTTCCCTGTTTGTGAAAACGGTTATAAATAAGTGAATCATCCAGTGCCCCGTTGGCGGCTGTATTGCGAACATAATAATGTTCTGCATCGTTGCCGATATGGATGTTGCCATTATCCACCGTATAACGTATTGCATTGGTAATAAGATTAGATAATAATATCTCCAGCAGGCTGTGGTTGGCCTCTATTATCAATGGGCCTTCATAATGTTCCTGTACATGAATTTCTTTAGCTTCTGCCTGGTATTTCATCTGGGCTGCCAATGCTTTGGATACCTCAATTACATTGATGGAAGTTTTGGTGTGGTACTGGTTATTTTCTATACGGGTTAAAAGAAGTAATGCATTGTTAAGCCTTGCCAATCTGCCGCTGCTGTCTTCCAGTTCTCCAATCAGTTCTGCCTGTTCACTTGTTAATGGTTGTGTTTGCATCAATAACTCAAGCTTGCTTTGAAATACAGCCAATGGAGTTTGCATTTCATGCGAGGCATTTTCTGTAAACTCTTTCTGAGACCGGTACACTTCCAGGTTGCGGGAAGTAAGCTGCTCAACGGTTGTATTCAGTTCATTAAATTCTTCAATACGGGACGCAGGAAAATGGATGCGTCGTTCGCTGTTCAGGTCAAACTGTTTAAGGTGTTGCAGTGTTTTGTAAAAGGGTGACCAAAGCCTGGCAGTATTATACCTGTTAATGAATACCAGGCCAATTAAAAGCAATATCAACAGACCGGATTGAATAAGTATGATCGTGATCAGTAACCTGTTGCTGCTTTCCAGCGAAGAGTGCAGAGTAAGCTTGTAGTTTTTTCCATCCATTGAAAAAGGCGCTTCCATATGCCGGTAAGTAGAAGCCGCATCTCCGTTCTTTGCCCAGGGCGAAGAATAAAAGGAATCAGTTACTTTATAACCTACTTCGGTAATCTCCATGTCACTGTTCATCTTCTTCCATACCACCAGCTCTGTTGCATTACGAAGCTTTGGTAATCTTGCAAGCATTTCTTTCTTCTGTTCAGTAAGGGCATGGTCCACGGCCTGGTATAGTACAAGGTGCATCACCCAGTAAAAAACCGGGATAGATACCAGCAGTATAAAGATGGCATAAATAATATACTGCCTGATCGTGTATCGTAAGAGTTTCATTTTTATACCTTGAATTTATAACCCATGCCATAAATAGATTCAATGTAATCTTCTCCGCCTGCAGCCTGTATTTTACGTTTCAGGTTTTTAATGTGTGCATATACCACGTCAAGGCTGGCATACGTATTCGCCTTTTCCCCGGCAAGGTGTTCTGCAATGGCATTCTTTGAAATTACCCTGTTTTTATTGGTAATAAAGTAGGCGAGCAGGTCATATTCTTTCCAGGAAAGCTCAACCGGTTTGCCGTGTATCTGTACCGTTTTTGCTTCTGGGTCAATGGTTATTTCATGGGCGGAAAGTGTTTTCTGGCCACCAAACTTTCTGCGTCTGATTACCGATGCAATTCTTGCACTTAACTCAGATAAATGAAATGGTTTGGAAATATAATCGTCTGCACCAAGGTTAAGCCCTTTGATACGGTCGTCTAATGCATTTTTTGCTGATATAATAATCACGCCGTCTGTGCGATCCATAGCTTTCAGTGCTTCCAGCAACTGAAGGCCATTGCCATCCGGCAGGTTAATATCAAGCAGTATGCAGTCATAATCGTACGACTCTATCTTTTCTCTCGCAGATGCAAAATCTTCTGCTGTTTCGCAGGTATAATTTTCCTGCTTCAGGTAGGCTGCAATACTTTTTACCAAGGCCTTTTCATCTTCTATCAGCAATATCTTCAAACGTAACTGTTTTGAAAAATTAATACTCCTGGAATACTTCATCTTTATAACACCATATCCATCTTTCACCGGGTTCGGCAGAAATAATTACCGGGTGACTACTGGCATGGTAATGCTTTGTCATATGTTTGGATGGGGAATCATCGCAGCATAACGTAATGCCACAGGTTTGACAGGTACGCAGGTGCAGCCAGTGACCTCCATGTTTTATACATTCTTCACAAACATACCCGGCGGGCGTCTTTAACTCCTGCAGCGATTGAATATGCGAACATCTTCTTTCTGCCATTTGCTTCTTCTTTAGGTAATGATTAAATAGTTGGTCACAAACATTGTGCAAGGCCTATACTTCCGCCAGGTATTTATGTACAAAACTTATGGCCATGCTTCCTTCACCCACGGCAGAAGCAACACGATTCATTGCATTTGCCCGTACATCTCCTGCGGCAAAGATGCCGTGTGCACTTGTCTCCAGCAGGTAAGGCTCCCGCTGTAACTTCCATATCTTATTAAAGCCTTCATAGCTTTTTACATCCCGTCCTGTTTCAATAAAGCCTTTATCGTTGCGGATCACTTCCTTGCCTATCCAGTCTGTATAGGGTCTCGAACCTATAAAAATATACATGGCATCTGCGGGTTTTGTCTCGCTCCAGCTATTGTCAATAGCGCCAATCACCACCTGTTCAAGATGAGCATTGCCTGTAGCTTCTTTAATTTCTGCTTTACCCTTTACCTTAATGTTATCCGTTCCGTTAATCTGATCAATTAAGTAGGCAGACATGGAAGATGTAAGGTCTTCTTTGCGGATCACGATATATACATTCTTTGCAAATTTGGATAGATACATCGCCGCCTGACCAGCGGAATTACCGCCACCGATAATGTACACCTCCTTGTCTTTGCAGGAAGCTGCTTCTGTCATGGCTGCACCATAGTAAATGCCGGCTCCCGTAAAATCTTCCACGCCCTTTGTTTCCAGTTTGCGGTAATCAACACCGGTGGTAATGATCACCGTTCGTGTATTGATCTCCATACCACTGTCAAGCGTAATTTTTTTATAACCATCCTTTTCACAGATGGCCTTTACATCCTGCGGGGAGAGAAATTCTGTGCCAAAACGCATGGCCTGTGTAATTGCCCTGCGGGTAAGTTCTGAACCGCTAAGGCCCGAAGGAAATCCCAGGTAGTTTTCAATTCTTGAGCTGGTACCAGCCTGCCCGCCGGGTGCGTGTCTTTCCACCAGCAGGGTTTTAAGTCCTTCAGATGCACCATATACAGATGCTGCAAGCCCTGCGGGACCAGCACCAATAATCACCACATCATACACTTCATTTTTTAATGCCGGGTTTAAACCCGCTCTTGTTGCGATATCTTTTATGGATGGACATTTAAGTGACGTGCCATCTTCAAAAAAGATCACCGGAAGGTCTTTTAATTCATATTGATTAAGCTGAAGCATTTGTGCTGCTTCTTTATTTTTTTCTACATCCAGCCATTGGTAAGGTACCAGGTTGCCGGCAAGAAATTCCTTGATTGTATGTGACTTTGGTGAGAACTGGTAACCGATCAATTTAAGCCCTTTAAAGCCGGGTTTATAACTATTGTGCCATTCATCCAGCAGGTCATCAATCACCGGGTAAAGCTTTTCTTCCGGTGGGTCCCATGGTTTCATGAGATAATAGTCCAGCTTTACTTCATTAATGGCTTTAATGGCTGCCTCTGTATCTGAATAGGCGGTTAACAATACACGCTTGGCATCAGGAAACAGTTCTGTTGCTTTTACCAGGAAAGACACACCATCCATTTCGGGCATCCGCTGGTCTGCTATAAACATAGCGATGGCTTCTCCTTTATTTTTTAATTCCAGCAGACTGTCCAATGCCTCTTTAACAGATGCAGTGCTGAGTATCCTGTATTCTTTCCGGTATTTTTCTTTCAGGTCGCGGCTAATTGCCCTCAATACCTGTGCGTCATCATCTATAGAAAATATAATAGGTTCATTCATACTGTCGCTTGCTTGTTTTTACGGCGTTAAGATAGTAAACGTTGCTTTAAGGGTGAATGGTGAAATGTTGATTGTAAAATGTCAATTGTGAATGGTGAATTGTGAATGACGAATCTTAAATGATAAATAATAAATGTTATAGAGTATCTATGTGGTAACTTACTTTATACAGCATGTGCTTTATTAACCTACCGGCTAACCGTTTACCGGGAAGCAAACCTCAAAACTGGTATTCCCCGGTACGCTTTGTACTTTTATGGAACCATTGTGTTGCCGTACAATTCTGGATACCACATCCAGCCCGAGTCCTGTTCCTTTGCCAATTGCCTTTGTTGTAAAAAAAGGGTCAAAAATCCGCCCCCTGATATCTTCCGGTATACCCGGCCCATTATCGGTAACTGTTACTTCAACAAATTCGCGGTCGCGTCTTGTTTTTATTGCCAATTTGCCTCCGCCATTCAGTTCAAGTGCATCAAGCGCATTATCCAGCAGGTTGGTCCATACCTGGTTAAGTTCACCAACATAGGCTTTTACATTTGGCAGCGTGGTGTCATAATCTTCCACCAGCTCCACATTCCCTTTTTTTATTTTGTAGGCCAGCATGGTAATGGTATTAACAATTCCTGTATGGATGTCTGTATATTCTTTGTCGGTACCGCGATCCATATGGGTAAAGTTCTTTACTGCGCCAACCAGGCCAGAGATTCTTCCGGATGCTTCCTGTATATCCTGCACCATTTTTTCCGTTACCAGGTTATTGTTGATCCAGTTAAGTACAGGTGATAAATGCGCTGGTGGAACACTTGCTGCAATCTCATCCACATCAGTGCAGGTGAAGCCGAATTCAATCAGGTTTTCTGCGGTTTCCCGGCTGTTATCTACGCGGTGATCATAGAGGCATTCTTCCAGCTCGTCTTCCAGTGTGGAGCGCTGCATTAAGGTAAGTACCGGCTTATCCGTACGTGCCAGTACTTCAAACATTTTATCATTTACCTTGTCTACTTCCTCATTGCTCATTTTTATTGAGATCACCTGTTTAAAGGTATCCGGTACCAGTTTCAAATGTTTCAGCAGGGATGCGGAACCCCTTACAATGGCTGCGGCCGGGTTATTCAGTTCATGTGCAAGACCGGCCGAGAGTTTCCCCAGCGCCATCATCTTTTCATTCTGTTGCTGAAGTGCGGTGAAGTCCCTTACCCTCGAAGTCATTACATGTACCAGTGCCTGTGTAAGTTCAAAATGACGGTTGATCAGTTCCCGCATCTTTTCAATGGGAAAGGTCATAAGCTGCGCATGTCCTACCACTGCACCATTTACAGTAGCCACAAGTCCTCTTGAAAAAGGAAGATACCCTGTGATATGTGTTTCTTCAAAGAAGCCGATCTGGCGGTCACCACCGGATTGCTTTACAAAAACGCGTACCCGTCCGCTTACAATGATCGTGGTTCCTTTGGATGGATCCCCCGTTTTAAATAAATATTCACCGTCCTCCAGTTCATAATGTTCACTATTGTCTGTAAGCCATTGCAGTTGTTCAACAGGCACATCTTTAAGTGCATCTATTGATTGAAGCCATTGTGCGGTTACTGCTTGCATAGGTTGTTTTATATAATTGTACAAGGTACAACCAAATACAACAACGCCGGGTTTACTGTAACAAGATTATTGTTGATGCAATGAACAAAGCGATGAATGATCCTAAAGCTTGTAGTTTTGCAGGAGTATATAGAAGGTGAGCTTATGGATGAGGATTGCTTAAAAAATAAATTTTTATATACCAGTATATACCTGTTTATAATTTCGAAAAAACTTATATCTTTACCCTGTTCGCAGGAAATTGACACTTTATGAAGAAAAGTTTGACGGACCTGATACAAATTGATCCTTCGTTAAGCACGCCTGTTTATAAGCAGATCGTGCAGTCAATTCACCGCAATATTGATAACGGTACATTGGTTAAAGATGATATGTTGCCTTCTGTGAACAAAATATCGGAAGAATTTTCCCTGGCGCGTGGTTCGGTATTTAGTGCTTATAATGATCTGCGGGCATCGGGTATTATTGATTCCATACCGGGCAAGGGGTACTTTGTATTAAGTACAGAAACAAAACTGCAAAAGCGGATCTTTCTTCTATTCAGCACTTTTACCCCCTATAAAGAAACTTTGTATAATGCATTAAGAGATAGCCTTCCAAAAGCATGTTCACTGGATATCTACTTTCATCATCATAGTATGAAGATGTTTGAAAGTCTGATCAAGGAGCAGGCAGGCTATTACAACACTTATATCATTATGCCCGAAGTGCATGAGGATACTCCGAATATTCTATCAAAGCTGGATGCGAGGAATACCTTTTTGCTCGACGTTGGATTGAAAGAATACAAGAAGCTGTATCCCGGTGTTTACCAGAATTTTGAAAAGGACATTTTCCAGATATTAAGTAACTCAGACGAGTTGGTGTCTAAATATAAACGCCTGTTCCTGATCTTCCCGAACGGACTGCGCACCAAGGATATCATCAACGGGTTTAATAAATATTCAAAAAAGAAAACCATCGATACAGAAGTAAGGGCAAATCTTGCAGGGCTTGATATACAAAAGGGAGATGCGTTTATTGTAATCGATGACAATCACCTTGTAGAAATTATTAAGAAAGCCAGGCAAAACGGCTGGCAATTGGGAAAGGATATAGGTGTGATTTCCTATAACGAAACAAGTTTAAAAAGTGTTATTGGTGATGGTATTACCACCATTACTTCAGACTTCGTAGCCATGGGCCAAACGATTGCGGCAATGGCATTGAACGGCAAAGGAGAAATTGTTGAAAATCCTTTTGTATTAATTGACAGGAAGTCTTTTTAGTAAGCATCATTTATAAGGCAATCCATCTAAAGGCGAAATGCATTTTTCAGCCTGCTGTGAAACTATTGCCGCTAACATAGAAAAGTATTTGGTAGTTATTTCTAACCTTATCGCTTATGAGTAATATATACGAACCCAAAGTTTGGTTTAAAGGAAAAAATCTTACAGGAGAAAACATAGATCAAACAGTACGTACGTTAAAAGATATCAAAGGTATCTTTTACCAGCAGGATGTGGTTGATACGATGCCGCAGGATAAAGTGATCTATGAAGTGGAATCTTATTTTCCTGTGAAGGACGGTACAGAAGGAGGTTTGTTTTATGGAATTACTTATATACAACCGGGAACAGTAGGCGACGAATATTTTATGACGAAGGGGCACTTTCATCAGATAAGAAACCGCGCAGAAGTTTATCTAGGAATTGAAGGAGAAGGGATGTTGATCTTAATGGATGAAGAACGTAATACCTGGGCGGAAAAGATATATCCCGGAAGCATACATTACATTAACGGGCATATCGCGCATCGCACGGCAAACACGGGAGATACGGTGTTTTCATTTGGCGCCTTCTGGCCCGCGGATGCCGGTCATGATTATGATACGATTGCACAACATGGGTTTTCCAAAATACTGGTAAAACAAAACGGGAAACCTGTGCTCACGGAGAGAGGATAGCTTTTAGAAGTCCGGTGGATTTATACAAATAAAGAAACGAAGCGGCCATGCAGCAATATTATATCGGTATTGATTTAGGAGGTACACGCATTAAGATCGGGTTGGTATCAGAGGGAAAAATCCTTGCCAAAAAGAAAATAGCGGCTGCTTCTGCGCATGGGCTTGCTGTAAATCTTGCAGCTGTTAAAGAAGCCATCAATGATTTACTTACAACGCAACATATTTCATCAAAAGACTTAAAAGGTATTGGCCTTGGCTTCCCGGGTCTTGTTGATGCAAAACAGGGAAAGATCTTATCTACCAATCAAAAGTATGATGATGCACCTGCACTGGACTTGCGTGCATGGGTTAATGAACAATGGGGTGTTCCCTTATGGATAGACAATGACGCCCGTATGGCTGCCGTAGGCGAATGGAAATACGGTGCTGCAAAAGATACGGATGATGTGGTTGTGATGACGATAGGAACAGGCATAGGAACCGCCGCCATTATTGAAGGAAAATTATTGCGTGGGAAACATTCACAGGCCGGTTGTTTAGGCGGGCACATTTCAGTGCAGTACAATGGCCGTACCTGCACCTGTGGCAACAAAGGTTGTCTGGAAGCATATGGAGCTACCTGGGGCCTGCCGCATACCGTTACTGCCTGCCCTGGATTTGAAAACAGTATTTTATCAAAAGTGCCGGTGATAGATTTTGAAGCCGTTTTTGCAGCCGCAAAACAACAGGATAAAGTAGCTGCAGAAGTAATACAGCATTGCATTCAAATATGGTCGGCAGGTATTGTAAACCTCATTCACGCGTATGATCCTGAAGTGATTGTATTGGGTGGTGGTGTACTTAACAGCGGCAATGAAATTATTCCGGCCATTACACAACAGGTGCATGCGCATGCTTGGTGCCCCTGGGGGAAAGCTGATATACGACCAACAACTTTATTAAGCGATGCAGGCATATTAGGAGTTGTTTATTGTCTTGAACATGAAGTATAAGGTCACACAATTAGTAAGAAAATTAACTGCCATATTAATACAAACGCAGTTAGCATTATCATAAGAAACAGTTATCAGGTTATGTCACAGGTAATCCCTAATTACGATAAGTTTCCGGTTATAGAATATCCTGGCAAAAATGTGAGTTTTGAAGGATGGGAAACCATTGTAAAAGAGCTTCAGCAAAAGATAGGTACAATAGAAAAATCAAAAAAGATCATTGTACTGGAATGTTATACCGGCATTCATGATCAAGAAGTGCTTGATGCATTAACCAAGCAACTGCCAGGTAAATTTTTTAATACAAAGGCTTGTATGCCGGATGAAGAAAATATTAAGGCACTGGTATACCCGGATGTTACAGATGATGAAGTATTCGGGTATATTACCAGGCTAAGGTTGTATGAGTTTTTTGATGAAGAGAAGATCAGTCAGCTTCAACAGGAAATCAACTCCGCTGATGAAGAAGTTATTTATATCTATGGTGTTGGCGCTTCGCTACTATATCCTTCTTATGATCTGCTGGTATATTTTGATATGCCCCGCTGGGAACACCAGCTTCGTTTCAGGCGTAATGAGGTAGGCAATCTCGGCATTAACAATACTTCCGCCAAGGCATCACTTCAATATAAACAAGCATTTTTTGTAGACTGGCGCGTTTGCGACAAGCACAAGAAAACACTGATGCGTAACTGGGATTATGTGGTAGATACCACACATGCAGGTCATCCAAAAATGGTAACGGGCGAAGCACTGAACAAGGCACTTGCGCAAGCGGTTACACAGCCTGTCAGGTTTGTTCCTTTTTTTGATCCTGGTCCATGGGGCGGCCAATGGATGAAAGAATATTGTGATCTTGATCGCAACGAAAAAAACTTTGCCTGGTGTTTTGATTGTGTGCCGGAAGAGAACAGCCTGCTCTTCCGCTTTGATGATCTTGTTTTTGAAACACCCGGCATCAACCTGGTATTTGCCCAATCGGTAGCATTGCTGGGTGATGCCGTACAGGCAAGGTTTGGAGATGAGTTCCCGATAAGGTTTGATTTTCTTGATACAATGGGTGGCGGTAATCTCAGCCTCCAGGTACATCCTACTACTGAATATGCACGTGAGCAATTTGGCATGGATTATACCCAGGATGAGAGCTACTACATGCTGGATACCGGTGATGATGCCTGCGTTTATCTCGGTCTTAAAGAGGATATCATTCCCGGTGAAATGCTGACTGCATTGAAAGAAGCAAATACAGGCGCCACTGATTTTGATGCAGAAAAATACGTAGAAAAATGGGCGGTGAAAAAACATGATCACGTGCTTATACCTGCCGGTACCGTGCATTGTTCCGGCAAGAACAGTATGGTATTGGAAATAAGTGCTACGCCTTACATTTTCACCTTCAAGCTATGGGATTGGGGGCGTATGGGGATGGATGGAAAGCCGCGGCCCATTAATATTGGTCATGGCAGTAAAGTAATTAACTGGAACAGAACACCGGCATCCACAAAAAAAGAATTGATCAATGCGTTTGTGCCTGTTGCTTCCGGTGATGGCTGGCTTGAAGAAAAAACCGGTTTACATGAGCGTGAATTTATTGAAACCAGGCGACATTGGTTTACAAACAAAGTGCAGCACTCTACAGGAAGCGGTGTAAATGTATTAAACCTGGTAGAAGGACGTGAAGCGATGGTGGAAAGTCCGTCGGGTGCATTTGAACCTTTTATCGTGCATTACGCCGAGACCTTTGTAATACCTGCTGCCATAGGTGAATATACCATTGCACCTTATGGCGAAAGTGTCGGAAAAGAGTGCGCTACCATGAAAGCATTTGTAAGAACCAATTCATAAAAAGAAGATACCATGAGCGAATATGTAACCAAGCCTATACCGGATGAAAAACCGCCGGTGGCTTTTGTATCAAGACCCTGGGGTACGTTTAAGCAATATGCATTTAATGAGGATTGTACGGTGAGCCTGATGAGTGTTTTACCAGGGCAGCGTCTCAGCCTGCAGTCACATACCGGTCGTGCTGAATTATGGATTGTGATTGATGATGGTGCTACGGTCCAGGTAGGTGATGATATAAAAGAATATAAGGCGGGTGACGAGATATGGATACCTGCGAATGAAAGACATCGCTTAAGTTGCCAGGGAGAACAACCGGTGCGTGTACTGGAAGTAGCATTTGGCAACTGGCAACAGGAGGATATTCAGCGCTACGAAGACGATTATAAACGTTGATAATGCTTGCCTGAAAAAATATAACGATTGATCTTAAACTGCCTGCATGAATAACACAAGAAACTATAACTTCAATACCAACTATATCTGCATTACGGTTGCGATTGGCGGGCTGCTGTTTGGCTTTGATACTGCAGTAATCTCCGGCGCGATTAGCCTGCTGAAAACACAATTCTCCTTAGACACACAAATGGAAGGCTGGATTGTAAGCAGCGGCCTTGCAGGATGTATACTGGGTGTACTTGTTACCGGTTTTATCAGTGATAAGATCGGCAGAAGAAAAACGATCTTCCTGGCAGGTCTTATGTTTTTATTCTCTGCATTAGGTTGTGCCTTTGCCTCTTCTTTAAACCTGTTGATTATTGCCAGGCTGATTGGTGGTATTGGCGTTGGAATGGCTTCTGTTGTTTCGCCCATGCTGATTGCAGAATTTGCACCCGCGGAAAAGAGAGGAAGAATGGTTTCTTTTTACCAGCTTGCTATAACCATAGGTATTGTTGCCGCTTATTTCTCCAACGCATTGCTGGTATCGTATGCAGCTAAAGATTTTGAAGGTACTGCTGCCTGGTTTTTTAAAGAAGAAACCTGGCGGCCCATGTTCCTGGTAATGGCCATTCCTTCATTGTTGTTTATCTTTTTGCTTTTCAAGGTGCCGGAAAGCCCGCGCTGGCTGGTAACGGTCAACCAAAAGGAAAAGGCATTGGCGGTGCTGGAAATGGTAAGGCCTCAAACACAGGCCAGCAAAGAGTTTAAGGATATCAATACCGCAGCAGCCAGGGCTTCTGTAAGCCAGGTAAGTTTGTTAAGCAAGGCCATCAGGCTGCCGTTGGTCATTGGTGTTGTACTGGCGGTGCTTCAACAGTTTTCAGGTATTAATGCCATCATCTATTACGGGCCGGGTATATTCCAGGCCGCAGGTATAGACAGCAGCAACGCATTGCTCTTCCAGGTAATTATTGGTGCAGTAAATGTGCTGTTTACGATTGTTGCCATTAAGTGGGTAGATAAGTATGGCCGGAAATTTCTTTTAAAGACAGGCCTCACCGGCATCGTTGTCTCATTGATCATTTGTGGTTTGTTGTTCTACACCGGTCACACCCAAAACATCTGGTTACTTATACTTATGCTTTTATATATCGCATGTTTTGCATTTTCATTAGGGCCTGTTACGTGGATCATCATCAATGAAATTTTTGCTACTGAAGTCAGGGTAAAAGCCGTGAGTATATGTACGCTGGCGCTATGGATCGCAGTGTGGTTGGTAGGACAATTTTTTCCCTGGATGCTGGAGAAAGCCGGGCCAGCCATTACCTTCTGGATTTTTGCAGGATGCAGCCTTATCAATTTTTTCTTTAGCTGGAATGTAGTAAAAGAAACCAAGGGTAAGACGCTGGAAGAAATGGATGAAGTGTTTGTGGCGCCGCACTGAGTAATCAGCTATGAGCGTTAGGCTGTGAGCCGTGAATAATGAGCAGTGAGATAAATGAGTGTCATATATATAAACCAGGTAGTACATTTTATATGCAGCCCCGTAGGGGCGGTATGTTATTAGCGCCCAGGGGGCGATATAGGATTGGACATGTCATTGATAATTTCAACATTACAATAAACCTGTTACACATTGTTGAAAGAGCAACCGAACGTACAAGAGTGCGACGCAACAATGCTGATAGCAGTAATACAGATGGGTTCATAAAAATGTCAGTCAATAATTTATAAAACCACCCGCAATGATCAGGAAAACAGCCATGGTGCACATGTATGTATTCGCATGCATGTGTGTAACCCAGCTTGCCCATGCACAATCTGAAAAAGTAGATTTCCGTTATAGCCCACCCTGGTGGCAAACCCTTGTGTGTTTACCTGATGATCCCGTAAAAACACTGGTAGGAAAGGAAGGGCAGATCTTTGGCGACTATGGTTATAAAGGGCCGCGCAATTTTTCTTTCTCGATGATGTTTGATGAGAAAGACCCGCTTACCTGGAAAGATCAGCAACTGGCGCCGGGTTCTGTGCCCACCACGGTTACGTTAAAAGAAGGTGATGGAATACAGGTACAGGAAAAAACATTTCTTGCTATACCCGCACCGGAAAAAATGAACAGCATTGTACGCTTTGATAGCCGGCAGGTGCTTCGCGGGTGGAGCAAGCCCAACCGTGCATGCGATCCTGCATTTAATGATGTAGCCGAAGGCATTAAAGGATTAAGCGGTGAGGGGTTAATCGAGTTTCATATAAAAGTAACTCCCGGGGCCGGCTATGGTATTGCATTGGGTTTTTGCGAAGGCTATTATGAAGAACCCGGCCAGCGCCCCATGCGTATACACGTGGAAGGAAGTGAACAGAAAGATATTGACCCGGTAAAAGATTTCGGCGCTAAAACACCAGGTGTTTACAGCTTTCAATCAAAGGATGTGAACAATGACGGAATGCTTACCGTGGTGGTAACCAACCTGCCCGGTGCCAAAGACAGGAATGCGATAGTAAATGGTTTATGGATGTTTAAAGGAGCCGTACCTGCGGCGGAAGAAATCGTTAGTGGTAAACAAAGTAAGCTTGCTGTTTTATATGCACCGGCAGCGGAAGTACTGATGCCCGAACGGAGATATCATACCATCATTACAGTAAAGAATACATCGGGCACCGCTAAAACTTTTAATCCTGTAGTAAAGCTGGCAGGTGTGGATACCTTCTTTAAGAAACAAACCTATGTACAGGTTGGTGATTACAGCAGGCTTACCTCAACCGCTGGCATCGGCGCTTTACAAATGGATTCCACTAACTACTATACACTTTCGTTAAACCCTGTAGCATTAAAAGCCGGCGAACAAAAACAACTGGTGCTTACATTAAGCCGGTTTTATCCAACATCTGCGCAGTATGTTGCCAGTGTTGCGGCATCTGTACAGGCGCAGCAACAGGCGGAAGCATGGTGGAAAAAGAACAGTCCGTCTGCAGAAGCCATCAGTGTGCCTGACAAAGGCATACAAAACGTAATAGCATCCAGTGTTCGTAATATTTTCCAGGCAAGGGACATACGCAAGGGCAATAAATCTTTTCACGTAGGGCCAACTATTTATCGCGGTCTGTGGCTGGCAGATGGCAGCTTCTTACTGGAAGTGGGCACCATGCTTAATTATGTAAAAGATGTACGCAGTTGTATAGATTATCTTACGCATTTTCAATTGAAGGATGGCGGCTTTGAAATGATCACCACCTTTCACAAAGAGAACGGGCTGGTGCCTTTTATGCTCATCAGGCATGCCATGTTAACGCAGGATAAAAAATGGCTGGAAGAGAACTGGAGTGTAGTGGAAGGTTGTTTAAAAAGGATTGCTTACCTGCGCAGTGAGGCGATGAAAGATTCTACCAAACCTTACTATACATTGCTGCCCAATGGCAATGTTGACGGTGGTATACAGCATGGCAACGATTACTCAAACACTGAGTACTGTTTAAGCGGTATGAAGTGGGCGATTAACGCCGCCAAATGGCTCGGTAAAACGGCCCAGGCAGCAGCATGGCAAAAAGATTTTGACAGCTTCTTTCAGAACTTTGTTACCCTTGCCCGCAAAGACATGCGTAAAGATGATAAAGGCAATACTTACCTGCCGGTAATGATTAAGAATGAGCAAAATTTTCCTGCGCAGAAAGGACAGTGGGCATTTTGCCAGTCAGTATATCCCGGACAGTTGTTTGATGAAACACCTGAAGTTCATCAATGGGCAGAAGGAACTGTGCAGATGTTAACAGACCACCGGGAAGAAGGCCTGGTAATTAATACGGGCTGGATGGATCAGGGCTTATGGACTTACTTTAGTTCTTTCTATGGTCATGCCATGCAGTGGCTTGGTCAGGGCAAAGCATTGCCTCCATTGTTATATGATTATGCCAACCATGCCTCACCAACCATGGTATGGCGTGAAGAACAAAAGCCACAAGGCAAAGGCAATGAGGAAGTGGGCGATATGCCGCACAACTGGGCCAGTGCAGAATTTATACGCATGGTGGTGCATATGATACAGCTTGACCGCGGCAAAGAACTTCACCTGTTTGAAGGTATGCCCAAACAATGGGTAAAAGCAGGCGATGTTACAAAACTCAATGGAATACGTACGCCTTTTGGTCGCATCAACCTTAACTTTACGGTGAATGCCAAAGGCGATGCCGGAAAGTTAAGCCTGGTGTTCTTAGATAGTGGTAATTTACCGGATAAAGTGGTGGTGCATAAAGAGAGCTGGGGTGGCGGCGCGACAGAAACAATTACACCGGCACAGAAAATTGAGCGTATGATTTCCTTAAAATAAGGAGCCCGGCTGTACTATCTTTATCGGCATCGTTGCGTCGCACACTTGTACGTCTTATACGCTAGGCAACAAGCTGTGCAGGTAATATCAGCAATGTCATCCGGATTGATGAACCAGGTGTGATTAAACGAAATCAGTGTCAGGAAAATTTTATCCTACAGGAACGCAATCATTAACAAACATACTTGTATGTCTACACGCAGGAAATTTTTGAAAGCTTCGGTCATCGGATCGGCAGCCGCACTAACCGGCGATAAGCTGCTGGCAGCAACCCGATCTACCCGTGCTGTTACAGGTTCACCCGTGGTGGTATCTACCTGGGACTTTGGTAAAACAGCCAATGTAGGCGCCTGGGATGTATTAAGCAAAGGTGGAAGGGCGCTGGACGCCGTAGAGGCCGGTGTGCGTATTCCGGAGGCTGACCCCAAAAATCAAACGATCGGTTATGGTGGCTTGCCCGACCGTGACGGACGCGTAACCCTTGATGCCTGTATTATGGATGAAAATTACCAGTGTGGTTCTGTTATGTGCCTGGAGTATATTATGCATCCCATTTCCGTTGCAAGGCTGGTAATGGAGAAAACGCCGCATATTATTCTTGCAGGTGAAGGGGCGCTGCAATTTGCCCTGGCCAATGGTTTTAAAAAAGAAAACCTGTTAACACCGGAAAGCGAAAAGGCCTGGAAGGAATGGTTGAAAACAGCCAACTACCACCCGGAAATGAACATCGAAAATAAGTTGTATAACAAAGACAATGATCCCATGCCGGGCGGACCTTCCAATCACGATACCATCGGTATGATGGCCATGGATACCAATGGCAATATGAGCGGCGCGTGTACTACCAGCGGGCTCGCGTATAAAATGCATGGCCGTGTTGGTGATTCACCCGTGATTGGCGCCGGTTTGTATGTAGACAATGAGGTTGGTGCAGCTTCCGCTTCCGGTGTGGGCGAAGAGGTGATCAGGATTGTAGGCGCACACCTGGTGGTAGAGTTAATGCGCCAGAATTATACACCTGAAGAAGCCTGTAAGGAAGCTGTGCAGCGCATCATTAAACGCAGCCCTGAAAAATCAAAGACGATACAGGTAGGTTTTGTCGCGCTGAATAACAAAGGCGAATACGGCGGCTATAGCTTGCAAAAAGGGTTTTCTTATTCTGTAAGAAGTAATACGGTGAATAAGGTGTTTCCGGCGAAGAGTGCATTCTGAGATAAATATGTTGAATGATAAATGTTGAATGGTGGATGTAGAGTGTAAAGAGGGGATGAGAACAATTGTGTTGAATGATGTATGTTGAAGGTTGAATGAGGGATTTGGAATGTAATGAAGGGATGAGAATAATTATGTTGAATGATAAATGGTGAAGGTTAAATGGTGGATATAGAGTGTAATGAGGGGTAAGAACAATTATGTTGAATGGTATATGTTGAAGATTAAATGTGAAAGGTTATGTGTAGTATTGATACTACCGGATTGAATAATAAGTATTCAATGATTCATGAGGAATCGGTTTCTGTGGCTTATCCCGTAAAGTATAAATGTACAATACTTAACCGGTAGTTCAGCCCCATAGGGGCGACATGTTATTAGCCCCCGTAGGGGGAAATATGTTTTTGTAAAATGAGAACCAGGCAATAGCTATTAAACCTGTATCATCCGCAAGGTTGCTCCTGTATATTCCGAACGATGAACGGACTGCGACGCAACAAAAGCCGCAGATAGCGCTGAACGTTGGGATCAATAAAAAATATTATAACAACAAAGCATAACAGAAGATGTCAAAAAAAGCGATACTGGAAGTCTGTGCCTTTACCCTGCAAACCTGCATTATAGCAGAACGTGTGGGTGCGGCCCGTGTGGAACTTTGTGATAACCCTATTGAAGGAGGTACCACGCCCAGTTATGGAACCATTAAAAGGGTAAGGGAAAAAATCTCTATTCTTTTATACCCGATATTAAGACCCCGCTCCGGCAACTATTATTATGATGATGAAGAGTTTGAAATATTAAAAGAAGATATTGCCATTTGCAAGATTATCGGTTGTGATGGTATTTCGGTAGGTGTGCAAACCGTCACCGGTGAAATAGACATCGAGCGCATGAAACGTGTTGTTGAATGGGCCGGCCCGATGGGAGTAACCTGCAATCGTGCCTTTGATGGTACGCCGGATCCTTACCAGGCACTGGACGACCTGGTGGAATGTGGTTGCGAACGGGTGCTTACTTCCGGGCAAAAATCTGCTGCGCCAGATGCAGGTGAAATACTGGGCAAACTGGTACAACAGGCAGGGAACCGTATCATTATTATGCCGGGAGCCGGTGTAAAATCAACAAACCTGCAGCAACTGATGCAAGAATGTGGTGCAAAGGAATATCATTCATCTGCACGAAAGGCAGCGCCTAACCCGCTGACTTATATCAACACCGAGGTGAGTGATTATGGCAATGTATATATTGCTGATGAGCAGGAACTAAAAGCTATGCTTGCATTGATGTAGTTAAATTGTATCGCATGCGTGGCAAGAAGAAAGTACTGATTGGCGCAGGGATAATACTGGCCGGAATAATTGCGTATGGCTTTTCTGTAACAACTTCAGAAGAAAGCATTGAAATAAAAGCTTCACTGTTTGATGTGGCATCGCATATTACCGATAGCAGTAAATGGAAACGTTGGTGTGCCGGGGAACATGCGCCATCAGCTTATCTTATACATAAAATAAATCCTGCTGCGGCGGAACTTGCGGACTCGGCAGCGCCTGATCAACCGGTTGCTTATGTAGGATGTTATCCCGGCAAAGCTATAGGTTATACAAGTGTTTTATGGAGGAGCGAAAACAGCCGTTGGAAGTACCTGTATCAAAAAGTAACGGGCCGGTCAGCGAACCATGATGCATTGGAAAAGTTGAAAAAGTTCCTGGAAAATGATACGGTGCGTTATGGCTTTTTTATTGATCTGGTGCCGGTAACAGATACGCTGATTCTCACACATAAAAAGAAAGTTACAACGGGAGAACAGCAGCAGGCAGTAAAACAGTTGTTAACTGAAGCACTCGCATATATAACTGCAAAAGGGGTTGCCCGTACCGGGAAGTATTATTATGTTTCCAGCCTGGATATAGATGCACAAACCAAAGAGGTGGCCGTGGGTTTTCCGGTGGCTGCCAATCAGCCTTCTTCAAAGGAATATGAATTACTGCAATTGCCTGCTAATGGCAGACTGGTGAAAGGAGTTGTGTCTCCGGACGGAACTCCGTTAAGTAAATTATACGAAGCCATTGATCATTATATTATGGACAAACAGTTAAAGAAAGTAGCACAGCCACTGGAAAAATATAACGATGGTGATGACAGGCCCGATGAAATATATTACCCGGTATACTGATTTTTTCGTTCCTGCTGATTACCGGTAAGCCGGTTTAAAAAACTGAATTCCCTCATTATTTCTTGCGGCAGCATATATAACACCGGTTGCAGTTTTTATCTGTTTGATATCTCTTACTTCCCCACGTACCAACCAGCCACTCTTTGTTGGCAGTTGCCATTGCAGATTGCCGTTTTCCCGGTTGATCAATACATCTCCCCAATCAGCATCATACCTTCCTTCATAAGGCAAAACGCCTGAAAAATTACCCCCTGCAATAATATCCTGTCGACCATCTTTGTTGATGTCTGTAACAGCAAAAGCAAATAAAGGAGAGCGTTGCATTTCTGCTGTAAAAGAATGAAAATTAAAATTGCCTTTGCCATCATTCAGAAAGTATCCGCTGCTTAACTCTTCAGCTTTGAGTGTTAGCGCACCGTCTAGTTGCGCACCAAATACTTCCCGGACTGTTTTACCCGCAAAGCTGTTGTACAAAAGAAATTTCTTTTTAATAATGGGTATCTGTTTTTCCAGTTCATCTTTACCCAGGAAAGTATATTCTTTGCCATTAACGGTATAAGTAAGTAACTGGTCTATCATGGTATTGTTATCCAGGTCTTTTACATACAAGTGCAAAGGTGCATCTGCAGATGCATGCAGTTTTGAATTAAGCCCATAGTTTCCTGCAAGTATATCCATGTTGCCATCACCGTTAATATCTGCAACAGCTAGGGATTGCCATAATCCAAAAGGCTGCGGCTGGTTTTGTTCTTTAAAACTTCCACGTTTATTCAGGAATATTTTTAAAGGCATCCATTCCCCTGCGATGGCAAGATCCATCCAGCCATCTTTATCTGCGTCTACAAAAGAAGCAGCGGTAACCATCCCGATATCTTTGAAAGGCAGAGACTGTGTTGTATCAACAGTAAACTTTCCATGCCCATCATTTATCAGCAGGTAAGAAGATGCCGGAATGCCGTACGCAGGAGATATGATACGTACGCCAACAAAAAGATCCAGGTCTCCATCATGGTCTATATCAGCAGCGGTTACACAAGCTTTGTTCTGATAAACGGGAGGCAACGCATCTGCTGATTTGGTAAAATGACCTTTGCCATCGTTGATGTATAACCTGTCAGGTAATGCGGGTGAATTACCCCATGCTTCGTTGCCGCCACTTGTTACATACAGGTCTTTATCACCATCCTTATCTGCATCAAAAAATAAGGCATCTACATCTTCGCATAAGGCATCTTTGGCAAATAAGGCTGTATCTGTATTTGTAAATTTCCCATCAATGGTTTGCATCCATAAAGTGCCTGGCTGCCCTTTTGCACCACATGCGTAAAAATCATCCAGCCCATCGCCGTTGATATCTGCAACAGCAAGTTTTGGGCCTGCGGTAGAGAGTTCATGCGGGATAAAATATTGCTGGTTAAAATCACTAAACGTATTCTCTTTATGTTTCCATGGAAGATTGATGGAAGAAGTTATATCTGTAAACAAAGGTTGCGTGGAAGGAAAGAATGCCTGATAATCAAACCGGCCGGATGCCTGTGCTTCATCAGCAATGATCTTTTTACCTGCAGGTACATGCGTAAATATCTGGTAAGCCGAAGATGGCCATATAACCATTACACTGTCAATAGATGTTAATGTATCAATACCAAAATGAAGCATTGCTTCACCTGATGATTGGAACCCTCTTGTAAGCATCAATTGCTGATACTGCAAACTGCCTTTGTTCATCAGGTATACCTTGCAGCCAATGCCTTTTGTATTAAAACCGGTCCCTTTGAATTGTATGGATAATGACTTGTGGTCTGGAGACCGGGTATTTTCATACACCGCTGCTTCTTCATTAATATTGTTTGTTACAAGGTCAAGATCTCCGTCATCATCAAGATCTGCGTAAGCCGCACCATTTGCATAGCCGGGTTTGGAGAAACCCCATTCCATGCTTTTATCTGTAAAGCCTCCATATCCATCACCTTTATACAAATAGCTATGCATTTTGCCATCCGGCATTTTGTTAAGTGCGATGCTGTCAAGCCGGTGTGAGGCCGACAACGCTCTTGCATTCGCAGCATCAAAAATGAATTTGGTATAATCAAGATCAACAGGACGTTTTACAATACCGTTGCTGATAAAAAGATCTTTGATTCCATCATTATCATAATCAGCCAGCAAGGGGCTCCAGCTCCAGTCTGTTGCGGAGATGCCCGATTGCAATGCAACATCCGCAAAGGCTTTGCCGCTTCCAAGATTCTGCTGCAGGCAGTTGCGGGAAAACTGGTGCTGAAAGCCATTTTGCAGAATGTTGTAGTTGTAAATATCCATTTGCTCACCGCCGGCATAGGTCTTCAGAACCTGCTCATCCTTGGGTAGCATATCAACGGTGATCACATCCGGCTGACCATCATTATTATAATCCGCAATATCATTCCCCATACTAAAACGGGAATAATGATTAAAGAACTTTGCGCCGCTTTCCGTAAAGCTGCCATTGCCATTGTTGATGTAGTAGTAATCATTTTCATGAAAGTCATTGCCGATATAAATATCCTCCCATCCGTCGTTGTTCATGTCTGCAACAGCAATGCCCAGTCCATACCCGGAGGCTCCGGTGTATATACCTGAAGTAGCCGTAATATCAGTGAACTTGTACTTCCCATTATTCAGTTCATTCCTGAAAAATTTATCACCGGCCAATATACTGGGTTGATGACGCATAGAAGTGTCTCCAAAGCGATCTGTCTGGTGGTCAGATTGGTTTAAGAGGTAACAATCAAGATCGCCATCATGATCAAAATCAAAAAAGGCTGCCTGTGTGGAGTAGCCGGAAAAATCAAGTCCGTATGCTGCAGCGCTGTCTGTAAAAGTGCCGTTATGATTGTTGATGAGTAACTGGTTCTTACCTTTTAATCCAAGCTTGCCGTTCACAGAACACACATAAATATCCAGCCAGCCATCTGCATTTATATCTGCCATAGTAACGCCTGTACACCAGTCTGAAATGCCCTGTACACCTGCTTTTTGCGTAATGTCTTCAAATTGAAGATGCCCTTTGTTCAGGTATAGTTGATTATGGCCTTTGCTGTTTGCCGAAAAAAATAAATCAGGAAAGCCATCATTGTTGATGTCACCTATTGCAACCCCGCCGCCATTATAATAATACAGGTAATCAAGAATGTTGAGCGAATCATGATCTGCCAGGTTGTTGGCAAAATGGATATTTGTTTGCGAGGAAGATATCCTTTTAAATAACGGTGCAGAAGCTTGTTTGCAGGATGCCAAACAGCATAAGGCAATGTTTGCAAGCAGGATGTAGAGCGGATGCTTATAAAATGTACTCACTTGTTTTTTCTAAAAACCTGTAACGGCCCATTATTTACTGCAATGATAATGTATTGCTTGTCTTTTATGCGTATTTCTTTTGCATCCCGAACCTGGCCTTTAACGAATAAACCGGTGAAGGCAGGAGATTGATAAGTGTAGCGCCCTTGTTTGTCTGTCAACAGGCTTACGCCATAACACGCATCATACCGGCCAACTTCCGGTTTAAGGCCAAAGAAGTTGCTGCCTAAAAAAAGATCACTCGTACCATTGCCATCTATATCTGTTGCAAGCGAGGTAAACACTGGCGATAACTGTGCATTCAATGGCAAGGCTTCCATTCGGAATTCACCCTTGCCATCATTATAAAAAACGCAGGTTTGTGTTTGAGTTACAGTAAGCTTTTCTGCCTGTGACAATTGTTCGGGTGAAAATATTTCTTCTATATGTTTCCCGGCATATTCGGCATAATGCAACATTTTCTTTTTGAGTGCAGGTACCTGCGCAACCATATCTCCATATAAATTGAAAGGATAGGGATGCCCGTCTGTTTTATAATAAACCGGTATACATTCCACCCTGCCGTTATTGTCAAAGTCGTTTACATATAAGCTGGCAGGATGGTCTTTACCGGCACGTATTCTTGAGTTAAGTCCGTTGTTCCCGGCTATAAGATCAGGCTTGCCGTCTCCATTGATGTCTGCTACAGAAAGACAATTCCACCAACCGGAAGAATTGGCTATTGTTTTGTCTTTTATCAACCTTCCGTTTCTGGTTTTATAAATGGTAACTGGCATCCAGTCACCGGCTGTTACCAGTTCCTGGCTACCATCCGCGTCTATATCTACCCACTGAGCATCAGTAACCATTCCTGCATGTAAAAGATCGGGCGCCATGGTTTGTGTAACATCACTAAACATACTATTGCCTTCATTTTTTAATAGTATAGAGGCAGGTGTTTTTCCATAAGTGCCGGGAACGCTGCGGCCGCCAATAAAAATATCCGGCTTACCATCACCATCCACATCATGCACCCGCACACAGGACGCATTTATATTGATGATGGGCCAACCCTTAAAACTCCTGGTGAAACGACCCTTGCCATCATTGAGATATAACCTGGTAAAAAGATACTGTAATGTGTTACGTTTTTCATTACCACCTGTTGCTACTACCAGGTCCATATCGCCATCATTATCTGCGTCAAAAAAAGTGGCGCCTATGTCTTCATTTTCTTTATCCTGTGCAAAGGCATATTGCGGGCTTTGCACCAACCTGCCATCTGCTTGTTGCAGGAATAATTTTGCCGTATCACCGGAAGCGCCGCCTACAAAAAAATCCTGTAGCCCATCTCCATTTACATCAGCGATTGCCAGTTTCGGCCCTTCAGTAGAAAGCATTTTTGGAATGAGCCTTTCTTCATCAAAATCTATGAAACTGTTTTCCTTGTGATCAATATTACCGCGTAAAATAACCGACGTTACATTTTCATATAACGGCAGCGGCTTATCCTGGTTGTTTTTCCATGGTAGTGTTGCATCTGCTTGAACTAATGTAATGGTAGTATCTGCTGTAAGATTTTTTAGTACCTGCATCTTCCTGTTTGGCCAGCGGATCACCAGGCTGTCTATCCGGTTATTTTTGCCAAGCCCAAAGTTTAATACGGGTTCTACACAACTTTCAAAACCGCGGCTTGGCATTTGTTCGAGTAATTGTTGCTGGTTTTGTTGATAAAGAGTAACCCTTGCACCATAACCAAAAGTATTATTGCCGGAACCTTGTAACTTAAGCTTTAAATAATGTGCCTGTTGTCTTTCGCTGCTTTGGTTGCGATAAATAAACGCTTCCATGTTTTCATTGTTCACTACAAGGTCCAGGTCACCATCACCATCCAGGTCGCCATAAGCAGCACCATTGCTGAAAGAAGGTTTTGATAGGCCAAGTGCAACACTTTTATTTTTAAACTGAAGGTTATGCTGGTTTACAAATGCATAATTGCTGATAGGAGTGGAGGGCATTTTGTCCAGGAACTCTTTATAGTTAAACCCGTTTTGCATCACCATTCTCTTGGTTTCCGCATCACCGAAATAGTTGAGGAAATCCTGGTTGGTAAGATCTTTACTAATGCCATTGCTTACAAACAAATCTTTGTGGCCATCATTATCAAAGTCAAAGCTTAAGGCGCCCCAGCTCCAATCTGTAGCATCTACGCCTGCAAGACAGGCAATCTCACTAAACGTGCCATCGCCATTATTCAGTTGCAGGCAATTGGTTTGAAACTGGTGATGAAAATTATTTTTTAGTTTTGCATTATTGATATCATAGTCTTCAAACTTAGTAGTGGTCTTCAGGCGTTGATCACCTTCCGGTAACATATCTGTTGTAAATATATCAAGGTTGCCATCGTTATTTATATCCGTCATGTCAGACCCCATGGATGCGAGGCTCATATGCCCTATCGCATCATCAGACATTTCTTTAAAGGTGCCATTGCATTGATTGATGTATAAGTAATCCTTCTCGAAAAAATCGTTGGATACATACATGTCCGGCCAGCCATCATTATTTAAATCACCAACAGTTACACCAAGCCCGAAACCAATTTCGCTGCCGTAGATGCCTGTCTTTTCACTTACATCAGTAAACCTGCCGTTGTTATTCTGGTAAAGACGGTGGCCCCCGCTTTCACTCCTGATATGTCTTACCCTTCTGTCGTAACCAAAACTTTCGATCGGGCGAAAACTGTTATTTAGAATAAAGCAATCAAGGTCACCATCAAGATCATAATCAAAGAAGATCGCCTGTGTTCCGATTCCCTTATCATCCAGGCCATAAATATGGGCTTCCTCTTTAAAAGTTCCGTTATGCTGATTGATATATAATTCATTTTCGCGTTCCGTGCCATCCATTGCACCACTGTTAGATACATAGATATCCAGCCAGCCGTCTGCATTTACATCTGCCATGGTTACGCCGGTATGCCAGCGATGAATGCCTGTAACACCAGCCTTTGCGCCTATTTCTTCAAACTGCCAATTGCCCTTGTTCAGGTACAATTCGTTTTTTCCTTCGTTGGAAGTAAAGAAGATATCGGGCCTGCCATCATTATTTATATCTCCGATGGCAACACCGCCTCCATTATAAAAGTTACGGTAATTGAAAATATTCAGCCTTGGAGAATCTATCACCTGGTTGATAAAATGAATCCCCGTTTCTGCGGAAGGCATCAGTTTAAATAATGGATCAATGCTTTCCTCGTCATTCGGATGACTGCTTTTGCTTTTACAGGCAAGCAACAATACCGGAAGGAACATCAGCAAATAAATCGTACGCATCTGCATATTGTGCAATGTAAAAAAAGCAGCCGCTGGTTGAGCAACTGCTTTTCTAAAAGAAAATGTAATTATACTAGAACGGGGGATAACCAGGATTTTGTACCAGGTTTGGATTTGCCGTATGCTGATTTTCCGGGATAGGGAATATCTGCCAGTGGTCATCTGCGTCCTGGTTTTTCTGAGGCTTGCGTGCTTTTGCAAAAGTGCCAAAACGTATACAATCCTGGCGTCTGAAGTTTTCCCATGCAAGCTCCCTTGCGCGTTCATCAAAGAGGTTGTTCAAGGTAAGGTCAGCCATCGTCCAGTCATGTTTTGAATCACCGCTGTACGCACGTTCGCGAATGGAGTTGATATAGCCAAGATCAGCTCCTGACGCAGTACCACTGCGCAACGCCGCTTCTGCACGCATCAGGTAAACATCTGCCAGTCGATAGATCACCATATCATTATTCATACTGGTGTTGATGCCTGAATTGGGGAAATATTTTACACTGCGTAAACCTGCAAGACGGAAGGTATTGGCTGGGCTGCTGATATCACTAAAATCAGGATAAAAAGAAAGATCAAGCTTGGTTTGTGCATCCTGGATTTTTAATGAAGCATCCGTACTTGAATAAAGCACATTGGTATTTGGCGGATAAGTTGCTTTCTCCCTGAACTGCTGCCCGATAATAAACTGCCCGCTCCTGGAATCGTTATAAGTACGATAAATGTTATTCCCTTTGGTAATGTATTCTGAAGCGGTATCGTAGTGTGCATAAAATTCTGCGTTAATGCAATACCCATTCCATGCACCACCCGCTACACCATAATTCGCATCATTCTGGTAATGCAATGTTTCCATTTGCCAGTTGTTACCGCCGATGTTGTTGTGGTCAAAAGGCACTACAAAAATGTTTTCTACCGAGTTGTCATTTGTTTCTGAGAAGTTATCAAAGTAATTGCTTTGCAAGCTGTACTTGCCGGATAATATCACAGAATCACACATTGCTTTTGCATCATTCCAATGAGCAGTACCGGTATAGGTTTGTGCATTCAGGTATAACTTGGCAAGTGTGCAAAAGGCTGCATACTTGGTCAGTCTTCCGTAAGTTGCCTTACTTACATCTTCTGATAAATACGGGAGGTTTTCTTTCAGCTCTTTCTCTATAAAATCATAGATGTCTTTACGCGGTGTGTTAGTTAAAGTACTTGCATCGGTTTCAAAACTGGTTACCAGCGGAATATTGCCGTATAAATCCATCGCCCAGTAATAGTAAACGGCACGAAGGCTTTTCAACTCTGCGTTAATGCTGTTAAGATCGCCGGGGGCCGGGTTCAGGTTGTTTACAATACTAAGGATAAAGTTGATCTGTCCGATACCTGCATAAAGCTCTGTCCAGGTATCTTGTACCTGTGCTGTGGTAGCCGTCCACTTATGTTGCCATAACTGTATCCACTGGCCTGCTGCAAGCCAGTCAGCACCGCGTGCCGGTACTACCATGCCATCACCGGGTATCTCCTGCAGGTCATGAAAATTGCCGTCAGGTATGTTTACCAGGCTTGCATAAGCAGGGGCAATACCTGCTGCTATCTGGTCGGGCGTGTTCCAGAAATTCTGGTTGGGAACAACGCTATATACTTTCTGATCGAGCTTGGTGCAGGAAGAAGCAAGCAACGCCGCTGCACCAAGTGTAACGATAATCTTTTTATATGGATGCTTAAATCGTTTCATTGTTTGAGTTTTTACTTGATTGCAGATCGTTTATTTAAGGGAGATGTTTACGCCAACCACCGCAGAACGGCTTCTTGGATAAAAGGCGGTACCGTATACATTGGTATCAATATATGCCTGGTTGGTATTGCCTGTTCTGATTTCAGGGTCCATGCCTTTGTATGGCGTAAGCACAAACAGGTTGGCGCCTGTAGCATATACACGAAGGCTTTGCAGACCTTTGATCTTCTTAAAGGTGTAAGACAGTGTAATGTTATCAAGTCTTAAATAAGAGGCGTTACGCAGCCAGTAGTCTGAAGGTGTTTGAGAACCCCTGATGCCATTGGTCAATCCTTCTTTTGTGATGTTGTTACCAGGCAAACGTGATATATTGCTTGCTACATTGGCAAAGTTGTTAAACAGCTTTTGTCCGTATACACCGCGCAGGAAAAAGTTAAGTCCCCATTGTTTGTAGTTGAAGGTGTTGCTGATGCCATATGTGAAATCAGGTGTTGGATCTGTATACTTCTTTCTTGCTTCTGCGATGTTGGGTGTTGTTTTGCCATCTTCCGTAAGATAAAGCTGGTTGCTGTTTGAGGAAGCCGCAATAGTATCGCCCACCCCGGCAAATTCAGGAAGATAAAATACATAAGGTGTATAGCCTACTTTCAAATAAGTGATGGCGTTACCTTCATAACCACGGCCCAGTGCATAACCTACAGGTACCAGGTCTGAAGCAATGTGTGTGCCGTTATAACTTCCGGACAAACTCGTAACTTTTGTTTTGATAAAAGTTATTTGTCCGCTGGCGCTCCAGGAGAAATTTTTGCCCTGTACAATGCTGCCGCTCAATTGCAATTCAAGTCCTTTATTTGTGAGGTCTCCCACATTGGCAAGTATCGTACTTACAAAGAACGGAGGCACAGGTACCGCATAATTAAACAACAGGTTTTTTGTTTTATCATTAAAGGCATTTACACTACCGGCCAGTCTTCCTTTAAAGAATGCAAACTCAAGCCCGATATTGGTGCCATGTCTTTCCTCCCACTTCAGATCTGCATTTGCATTCTGGTTGGGTGAATAAGATTGCGGATAGAGATAACTTGTGTTTGTGGGATTATAATATCGTGTACTTCCGGCAAGTGTAAGCAATGTATTGTATGGACTAATCGCTTCCTGGTTACCCACTACGCCATAACCTGCGCTGATCTTTAATTCATCAATCCAGGAAACATTGCGCAGGAAGCTTTCGTTCTTCAGGCGCCATGCAATAGAAGCTGACGGGAAATTCCCCCACCTGTTATTCACACCAAATTTGGAAGATCCATCACGGCGAAAACTAAGCGTTGCATAATAACGCTGATCATAGTTGTACGCAACACGACCAAGGAAAGAAATCAGCTTAAATTCTTCCTTGTAAGAGGTAATGGCATTTAGTGATGGGTTGCCGCCCTGCAGGTAATCCGGGCCAAGATTTTCTACCAGGAAGTTTTGTCCTGCAGCAGTAAAGTTGTTGTTGGTAAACTGGTTGTATTCGTATACGCCTGTTAATGAAATATTGTGTTTGCCAAAGTCTGTTAGGTAGTTCAGGTGTATATCTCCCTTCTTTGAATCCTGGTTGCCATTTGTTTGACTGGCATTGTTGATGTTACCAACTGCAGGTAGCGTGGGTTGAAAAAATTGGGTTTGAAGGTTGAAATGAGAAAGAGACCCCTGTGTACCGATCTTTAGATTCTTGATGATCTCATAATCCACACGACCAAAAAGCTGCAGCAGATAATCTTTGCCCCTGTTGGTTTGCAGCATCTGCCTTGCTACCGGATTCTGCTGGTCATAATTGGAAAAGGCAAAGTAGCTACCATCTGTATTATAAACCGGGTAGGTAGGTGGTGTGGTATTGATGTAATCAAAAATATTATAGTCTACATATTTGCGGTCATTTTGAGTAGCTGCTAAAGACACGCTGATATCAAGTTTATTGTTCAATGCTTTCTGTTGTGCATTAAAACGCAGACCCACCTGTTCCTTGCCTGAATTAATTACAATGCCTTCCTGGTTAAGATAGTTAAGCGAAGCCCTGTAACTAAAGCCGTTGCTGCCTCCTGTAAGAGAAAGGTTGTGACTGTGCGTATAGGCAGTACGCGTAACAGCTTTTAGCCAATCTGTATTGGCACCAAGATCAAGTCCGTCAATAGTTGCCTGGTCAGCACCCGCTTCAAGGGAGCCTTTGCGCCATTCATCCGCATTCAGCAGGCCAAAATCTCCTTTCAGTTTATCAATGCCTACATAGCCATTATAATCTACCTGCATCCTGCCCGCTGCGCCTTTTTTGGTGTTGATGATGATCACTCCATTGGCGCCTCTTGCACCATAGATAGCAGTAGCTGATACATCTTTTAATACATCGTAAGATGCGATATCACCGGGAGGAATGCTGGATATCTGGTTGGGGTCATCCAAAGGAATACCATCCAATACAATCAGCGGTGTTTGTCCGCCGGTAAGTGAGGTCTGTCCGCGGAGCCTGATGATTACATTGTCATTAGGATCACCTCCGGGTTGTGTAATTACCAGGCCGGCGACTTTACCCTGTATTTGTTGCATGGGATTATTGATCACCCCTGAGTTAAAATCTTTGGAAGAAATGTTGGATACAGCGCCTGTAATATCTTTTCGCCTCGCTGTTCCATAACCCACAACTACTACATCATTGAGCGATTGCACAGACTCCTGCAAGACTACTTTGATGTCTGTTTTTCCTTCAATGGAAATTTCCTGGTCTGAAAAGCCTACATAGCTAATCAAAAGTGCTTTTACGGTTGCTGGAACTGCCAGCTTAAAATCACCGGCAGCATCAGTAACTGTACTTACTGATGTGCCTTTGCCCGTAACCGTTACACCGGAAAGCGGGGCGCCTTTTCCATCGGTAATATTACCGGAAAGGTTCGCTGTTTGAGAGAATGCGAATGAAGACAACAGCAGGATGCAGAATAGCAATCCCGGTCTCAAGCAATACTTAGTTTTAAGCATAAACAATCATTTTGGAATTTATTTGGTCAGGGAGACGGATAGCAATCATTAAAATTTATGAACTAGTACATACTGGTTCACAATGTTAATCTTAATTTTTGAATCGGAAAAAATTATCGGCAAATAATTCTTGAAAATTTTGCGACCTGCTATTTTTTTTGGAAATGAGAGATAAGTTTTGATTAGAGCTATTCAGGATTGTATTAATCAGAGATATCGGATACCAAACAATGCGGTTTAAAAAGGGGCTGTAAAAGAATTTCAGGAAGTTCGACTTACAACTTAATCATCTGAAAAAGCAATTATTTTATAAATCTTAAAACATTGATGTTCTTTGGTATAGTAATAATTTCTACACTTTGGGGATTAAATTTCTGCATCAGCAGATTTTGGGTATAATAATTGCAAAAGATTTGCCAAAATAACGTTCTGCATCGAAATGATCGTTTCGTTGTTTTTTTAACCAATTAAAAACTCTCCCCCAAGTTTATGAAGAAACTTTACTTCTGCCTGCTAACCGCGTTGGCATTTATTACAGTAAACAATGTTTGTGCACAGGTACAAACAGCACGTTACGTCTCTGTAACCAACAATTCCCACGGCTTTTACGAGTACTTGCCGCAGGGTTATTCAACTTCCGGCAAAACTTTTCCTTTGCTTTTGTTTATACATGGTGTAGGAGAAGAGGGTAACGGAACTTCCCAGCTATCCCTTATTTTAAGACATGGCCCTCCAAAGTTGATCAATAATGGAACTTTTCCAAAGTCTTTCACGGTAAAGGGCGTGAGCTATGGTTTTATTGTGATCTCGCCGCAATTTGTATCCTGGCCAACACAGTACGACCTGGAAAGCTTTATTGCCTACGCACAAAAGAACTATAAAGTAGACGCATCCAGGATCTACATCACCGGTTTGAGTATGGGGGGTGGGGCAACCTGGGAATATGCCTCCAGCACTCCTGCCAGGGCATCAAAGGTTGCTGGTATTGTACCTATTGCGGGGGCTGCATCGCCTAATGCCATGGGTGCAAAGTACCTTGCTAATGCAAATGTTCCTATCTGGGCTTTTCATAACTTACAGGACCCTACCGTTTCCGTTGGCACAACAAAAAGCTGGATAAAAGCGGTGAATGCTGTGGTGCCCCAGATAAATCCGCTTGCCAAAGCAAGCTATTTTAATTCTACTTCTCACAATGCATGGAATACCGCGTACGATCCTAATTACAAGGAAAATGGAATGAATATGTACGAATGGCTGCTGCAATATAGCCGCGGTACAAGTGCAGGAAAACCGCCGGTAAACCAGTCGCCGGTATCAAATGCCGGAGCGGATAAAACAATAAAGTTACCTGTTACAAGTGTTTCTCTTACGGGCTCCGGTTCTGATGTAGATGGCAGTATTGCCTCTTATGCATGGAGTAAAGTTTCGGGCCCGACACAGTATACATTCAGCAGTACAACTGTTTCGTCACCAACTGTAAGTAATCTTACACTGGGCACTTATGTTTTCAGGTTAACAGTAAAAGATAATAGTGGTGCTACGGGTTATAATGATGTAACTGTTACTGTACTTGCTGCAAATAAGGTTCCTGTGGCAAGTGCCGGAACTGATAAGTCAATTCAGTTACCTGTAAGCAGTGTAACACTTGCCGGTACAGGTTCTGATGCAGATGGAAGTATTGCTTCTTATTCGTGGAGTAAAATTTCCGGTCCAACGCAGTATTCTTTCAGCAGTACAACCATTGCTTCTCCCACATTAAGCAACCTTACCACAGGTACCTATGTGTTCCGCCTGACGGTAAAGGACAATGATGGCGCTACTGCATATGATGATATAAGTGTAATAGTACTGGCGGCAAACAAAGTTCCCGTTGTTAATGCCGGGGGAGATAAGTCGATCACCCTGCCGTTAAATACGGTATCGCTTGTTGGAACCGCATCAGATCCGGATGGTTCTATCGCCTCCTATAGTTGGAGCAAGGTTTCCGGACCTGGCCAGTTTTTGCTAAGCAGCCTTGGTATTCTTACTCCTGTATTGAGCAATCTTGTTGCAGGGGATTATGTATTCAGGTTAACGGTGAAAGACAATAAGGGCGCCACTGCTTACGATGATGTAACGATCTCTGTTAAGCCGCTCATATCAAAAAGCACTATCGCAATACCCGGCACTTTGCAGGCTGAGGATTTCAGCACACAGGCTGGTGTTCAGTCTGAAACAACGTCTGATGATGGTGGTGGAAAAAATGTTGGCTGGATAGATACCGGTGATTGGATGGATTTCAGCGTTAATGTGGCCAGTGCAGGATCTTATACTATTAATTATCGTGTAGCAACTTCCAATACGGCTCAGCAGTTCCAGCTTCGTAAATCTGATGGAACGGTACTTGGCACCTACACGGTTCCGTATACAGGAGGCTGGCAAAAGTGGCAAACCGGTACGGCAACAGTAACACTTCCCGCAGGTACACAAACGCTGAAGCTTTATTCAACAACCCAGCGCTGGAACCTTAACTGGATAAAATTCAGCCTGGTAACTGCACCGGCTACAAAGAGTATACAGGTGCAGGTGTACGGCGGAATTGCGCCTTACAGCAATGCAGCCTGGAATAACTGGAATGTAAATGCATCCGGAAATACAGCAAGTAATGTAAGCTCAGGAAAACTGAAGTATACCGATGGTTCGGTTTCTGGTATCTCCGCTGTATTAAGTTATCATGATAATATGGGTGATAATACCACTAATTATGGCGGTGTAATGGCTCCAAAAGAGGTGCTTCGTTTTACAAGCTGGTCTATGTCGTCAAGAACATTGAAGATTGCCGGTCTTACTGCTGCAAAAACATACGATGTTGAACTTTATGCAAGCAGGAGAAAGCCGGATAATTCCACCAGGTTTACTGTAGGCAAAACCACGCAAACCATTGCTACCAATGATAATTATTCAAATAAGGCATCATTTACCAAGTTAACGGCTGATGCGAAAGGTGAAATCACGGTAACACTTGCCTCTATTTCTACTACTACTTTCAATTATCTTAATGGTTTTACCATAAAAGAATACAGCAGTGCAAATGCAAGGGAAGCAGATGTGTTGGAAACAACAACTGCAGCCGCGTCTGCCGAATCTGTTGATGCGGTAGCAAAACAGGTAGAAGTGAAAAATGACCTTATAGGTAAACCAGTACTGGCCATTTATCCGAACCCGGTAAAAGATGTACTGAATGCACAGGTGAAAGCCGGCAATACCGGAACAGCAAGGGTGCGCATTACAGATGCTGCCGGAAGGGTAAGAAAAGAACTCACTACCAATAAAGCATTCCCGCTGTTACAGTTGAACATACCGGTGAATGAATTGGGTGCAGGTGCTTATTTCATCACTGTTCAGGTAGGCGACTGGAAAGAGACAAAACAAATCCTCAAGTTGTAATATTTAACAGACATGACACGCAAAGGGCCGTTTTAAAAGAGCGGCCCTTTTTATTGTGTGTATTCTTTAAAAAGTAATGGTGATGGTGTTGTGTAATGCGGCCACTTTAAAGAAACACAACCATCTAAATCATTTGATTGTATGATTTCTTTTTTGATAAAGTACTATTCGGTTTACTATTAATCAACAGTATAGCATAAGCTTTATGCTTCAAGCCAGGTATTCAACTTAAAGCAATCTTCAGTTGATCCCCTGCATTCATTACAAGCGGCTTTTCCAATACTACCTGTATCTGGCCTGATATATCTTTCGCAGAAACTTTTAACTGCCTGTCATTGATGGTTACAAGCAGCTTGCCGTCTTTTAAAGGATGCTTTGCAGTGATCAGTATTTCCGTAAGCATGAGTTTCCCATGGTCCAGTTGGTAAAGCCCGCTGAATGAAGAAGCAGACCTTTCCTGGCGGTAGAAACCCCAGCCTTCTGCTGCGGTAAAAGCAGCTGAAAAATGATCGGGGTTAATCACCGGACTGAACCCGATTTTTCCTTTCGGCCCGTGATAGGTAAATCCGCACGACGTAATAAACGTACCATAGCTGGCCATCGCCCGTGCATAATGATCACTGCATTCTATTTCATTATAGGGATTGCGTTTACCGCCGTGGTAACGGTCATGGATCACACGGGTAAGGATCAGCCCTTCATCTGTCATGCCTTCCGCCAGTAAATGTGATGCTACCTGGTGCTCAAAGCCGCTCATACATTCATGAAAATAACCCATTTGCCAGGTAACATTTTCGCCGTAGGGCTTTTCTTCATTGCGGGGATTGGTATTCATAATCATGCCGCCTTCACCGGCCAGGGCATAAGGCCGGCCACCCGTATGTGTTGCGATATACGGGCCTACATCTTTGGTAAAATTATACTTCCAGAGTGCTTTAAGCGCCTGTTTTGTTTTCTGGTTGTCCCATAAAACTCCAAGCCCCGCCTGGTAAGCCCAGCTTTGCCCGTACACCTGGTCTATATGGCAGGTATTGTAAGAGCCAAGGTTGGCCCTGCCCTTCTGTGCATCAGGCCGGTGAATAAAATACTCTCCATTAAAAAGCCGGGCAGCCATGTTTTCACAACCTTTGCTCACATAGTTGCTGCAAAGTGAAGCAAATACAGTATCTCCGGCCTCTTCCGCCATCAGCATTGCTGCTTTGGCCGCCGCGATGCATAGCCCCACAATCCAGGCAATTTCTCCGTCCCACACAGCATCCAGTGTATTTTCCATCGGGGTATCCGTCATGCCGTCGCCATTTTTATCCTGCGCAAGCATGAAAGACACCGCCTTTTTTATTGCCGGCCAGTTGCGTTTTAAGAAGGCATCATCTGCAGACATCTGGTGTTCCCGGTAGATTCTTAAGATGGTGCCCGCCTGTCCATCTATGGCGGGTCTTGTTTCAAACTCTCCCCGGAAAATAATACCGCCATCCGGCTGCATGGCCACACCAAGATCTACCCGTTCCCGTGTATCTCTTTCCAGTTCAGGAAACAACCTGCCAAGCGCTTGCGCATATTGCCATACATGGGTACAGGTGCCTTCACAGGCATTCACCCCTTCCCATCCCCAGAATCTTCCGTCTGCAAAGCGATAGGTATTGGCCGTAGCAATGGTACCAAGGTTAAGGATCGTTCGCTCCAGGAACCAATGAGGCAGGCTGCTTTGATACCAGTTGCTTTGCCAGCGTCTTGTTGTTTCAAAAAGCTGCCTGAATTTTGGCGATGCATATTTTATCACTTCACCTGCATCGGCAAATCTTTTTGCATAATAATAACCTGCACCTGCATCCGGTATCTTATCCAGTAATTTTTTTAACGGATGATTGAAATGCCAGGCGATCATCAGGGAAACCTCAACAGATTGCCGGGCGGGGAGCTTCCGGTGCGCAGTAACGCTGCCCACCTGCTTTTGCGCCGCCGGTACAGCCGATGCTGATGCATGTGATTCATCAAAGGAACCAGGGGATACATTGGGCCAATCGTTGAATGCAGTGTTCTTAATGCCGTCTTCATCCATTAGTGCAAGCGCCATCGTTCCCTGGTCACGGCGATTGTTTACAGCACCCTCAAAGCTGCCGATGATGGCTGTTGCATGGGCTACATCCAGCGCCTTGCAGGTTTTGGTTCCCGGCTCGCTCTGCGAAAGTTTGCCTGCCCCGTTTTCCATCCAGCCCATGATCGCTATATCAGCTTCCTTATGACTGTTGTTCGTTATTTTAATTTGCTGTACCGTAGCGGGCAGTGAAGAATCCGCTGCATTGCCCGGTATAAAAACAGGGCCTGCGGTAAGCATGATGCGGAAGGGAAAGCCATCCTCGCTATAGGTAACTGTTGCAAGCGGGTAAGTGGCTTCAAAGGCAATCTCCTGCCAGTCATGCTCATTCAAAGATTTTACAACGGTTTTACCATCCCAGGAAAACCGCAATGCGATCCCTTGTTCCAATACCCTTTTGTTATCAGCAATGGCCGGCTCAACATAGGCAGCACCATCACGACAGGCAATACTGCGTTCCGTTTGACCGTCATTCCACAAAACAATTTTAGGATCAATACCCTCGCGGTCATCATTATAAATACTCCATAACCAAAGCCTGCCATCACCGCCGAGATAAACCGTGCCGGAATGTAATCCGCCTGCGGGCATGCCAATAAACTTTAATTCATTCCTGCTTTTATAATAAGTGGAAGGTTTGCCTTTCTGGTATAATGACTTAACCCAGGCGGGATCCAATCCTTTGTCCACAGGAATATTGTGCAGGATCTTAGCCTGGCGGATTGCCTGTGCACGTTCTGCAAAACTGTTACTGTTAAAAAAAAGCAGGCTGCCGGCAGCAAGCCCGCTGTTACGTATAAATTTTCTTCTTTCCAATGTTACCTGTTGGTGTTTTAAGGTAATAGATGTTATTATCGCTGTTGTTTTGCAGAACGGATAACGGTTAGTTGCAGGTTACATCTGATACAAGGTTCCGCGCTTTGTACATTTGTTTCACTTTGTTATTTGTAAGGATTGTCACATGGCTATTCCTGCAATTTACATATATAAACACTTTGAATTATTGTTGGTCAATTCATGAGAATTATATCATCTGAAAAGCCCTGTCTTTGCAATAAAGCTACTCTTGTAAAGTTTGTTCAGGAACTCACTCCCGGCTAGCAGTGCCAGTTAGCAATCGATCACTAAGTCAGCTAAGGCAATATAACAAAAACCAAAAGTTGCTGTTATGTCAAACGTTTGCGTAAGTTCTATCATCTAAAAGTCTTGGTATTGATGCAAGCGGGCGAAGTGATATCATCTGCCGTCACTATTTTAGCTAAGATGCTCTTTCCATCTTTCAGATATTAATGCTTAGTCTTCTTTGATGAGCCCGTCAATCATGCCATTAAAAATGAAGTAATGAAAGGGAAGTACTGCATACCAGTAAAGCCTGCCGAGTAATCCCTTTGGTCTGAAGGTTGCTGTTTGTACCAGGCAGGGCTTGCCATGATCATCTACAATTACAAATTCCAGCCATGCTTCTCCCGGCAGTTTCATTTCGGCCATCAGTAATAATCTTTTATTGATCTTATCGGCAACCAATACCCTCCAGAAATCAAGGGCATCGCCCTGCCTGATATTGTCAGGACGGGTTCGCCCCCTGCGCAAACCAACGCCACCAAATGCTTTATCCATCACGCCACGTAACCGCCATAGCCTGTTGCCGTAATACCATCCTGTTTCTCCGCCGATGCTCCACAATTTTGCCATCACCTGGTCTTCATGATTATTAATGGTTCTTGATTTTACATCTTTAAAACATCCATAGGTAGGTACTTCCACTTCGTTCATCATCGCAGTGTTGGTATTGGTTGCGCTAAAGGAATCTTTCCAACTGCTGATTACCTCATTTTGCTCAATCTTTTGAAAGGCCAGCCCAACGGCTTCCTTGTAAGAAAGCAATTCAATACCCAACTGCGCGGCTAAATTATTTGGTCTGCAAACCACGTCTATCTTCATGCTATCCACCAGGTTTCTTGCCAGTTGATAAGTGGTAGAAGTTACAAAGTACAGCCAGTAACTGGAAAGTCCTGGTGTCATAACGGGCACGGTAAGAATCCGTCGCTTTAAACCTCTTACTTCAGCAAACTGCAAAAGCATTTGTTTATAGGTAAGCACATCCGGGCCACCGATATCATATACCTGGTTATCGTATTCTTTTTTACCGGCAACACCCGTCAGGAACTCAACAGCATTGCGTACACCAAGAGGCTGACACCTGGTATTAACCCATTGTGGTGTGATCATCACGGGCAGTTTTTCTACCAGGTCACGAATGATCTCAAACGAAGAGCTGCCCGAGCCTACGATAATCCCGGCACGCAATACGGTTACAGGTACAGGCCCATTCTTTAAGGTCTTTTCTACTTCCAGCCGTGAAGAAAGATGTTTGGATAAAGACCCCGCGTTAACAATGCCGCTCAGGTAAATAATCTGCTTACAGGAAGTGCCTTCCATAAGCTGCAGAAAGTTATTTACCGCTTTCTGTTCCGCCGCTTCAAAATCTTTTCCTTCCCGCATGGAATGGATGAGGAAATAACTGATGTCAATATCTTCCGGAAGTTTTATCTGCTCATCATCCTTTGAAAAATCAATTTCCAATACCCTGATGCCGGGATCATCGGTCTCCATGTAAAAACGGTTCTTGTTCCTCACACAACAGGTGAGCTGGTGACCCAGGCTGCGTAATACCGGTATAATGCGTTGGCCGATATAACCGTTGGCGCCGGTGATAAGGATATGCATAAAGGATAAACATCCGGGAAGCTCAAAGTGTTCGATTAGGCTGAAACACTGTCCCAATTTGAATTTAATTTTCCCGCAGCAGGAAATTTATCCTGCGATTTATTTGTAAATAATTGATAACCAGCATTGTGTAATTCTGGCACTGGCTTTGGCAATAGGAGATCAGGTTTTTCATAGGATATTGGATTAGAAAACGGGGCAGTATTTCCATACAGCCCCTATTTTAAAAAGAATGGTTTCCTCTTAATATAAATTTCTTAAGCATCGTTGGTTTTCTCATAAGTTAGTTGTGGCCGGGGTTTCTACCCTGGCTTTTTTATGTCTGCACTTTTTATTGATTCACCCCGTCGGGCTTTGTACTTATTTTATGCATAGCTCAACCTTTGCATAGTTTGTTAATGTGTTTTCATGGATGATGATGCAGCCCGGAAGCTCTAACCGGAATCTTTTATATTTGCGCATATGGGTGTATTGTATCGTTTGTTCTTTTGTGGTTTACTGATGCTGGCTTGCAAAGCCGGCAACTGTTATTGCAATGCTTTACAAAGCCCTGAAACCGGTACGATTCATCAGTTGCAGAAACAGATCATTTCTGTGAACGATCCGCAAAGTGGTGAGCTTGAAGAAGTTTCTGCACAGGCTTCATCGGCACTGACCCAACCATCCACAGGATACAGAATATATACTGACAAAATATCCATTTATTATAACGAGTCTCTGTTGACTAAAGCGCAGGAATCTTCAGGATATTTTTTAAGTATACACATTCCTCAGCAGGTTTTTCATTTAATCTACCCATTTCACTTTTTCTGGTGAGGTTAACCTTGATGAAGAATACAAAAGTTTTAGCTTGTTTCACTATTTGATTTAAACTTACTACATGGATACATTTACACTTATCACAGTATTAATAACGCTGTGTGCGGGATTATCATATATCAACTTAAGGTTTATCCGGCTGCCCGGCACTATCGGTATTATGGTCGTGGCCATAATTATTTCAGTGATCATTTTAATTACCGGTAAATCATCTTCCATGGTTTCCCGCGTGGTGACAGAACTAACCAATCAGATTGATTTTACAAAAGCGCTGCTTGATATTATGCTGGGGTTCCTGCTATTTGCAAGCGCCCTGCATTTTGATTATGGAAAACTTAAAATCTATAAAGGGCCGGTAATTGTGCTGAGTACGGCGGGTGTTATTTTATCAACCATTGTTTTTGGCGGGCTTCTGTATGTTGCCGGTATTCTGCTACATCTTAATTTACCTGTAATATGGTGTTTATTGTTTGGCGCACTTATCTCGCCAACAGATCCGGTGGCGGTAATGTCTGTTCTTAATAAATCAAAAATACCCACATCGCTTAAAACAATTATTGGCGGAGAATCTTTGCTGAATGATGGCGTTGGCATTATCCTGTTTGTTACGCTGGGGGAGATTGCCATGCAGGATGCTGCAACAGTTTCTGTGGGTCATGTACTTCATTTGTTTTTACAGGAAGTGTTTGGCGGTATACTGCTTGGATGCGGACTTGCATTGATCGCTTATCTTACCATGAAACGCATACAGGAATTTGAAACGATACTCTTTGTATCCATTTCTATGGTGATGTGTATTTCTTTGTTTGGTGGCCTGCTACATGTTTCCATTCCGCTGGCTGCGGTATCTGCCGGGCTGGTATTGGGCAATACTTCTCTTGGCCCGAAGGGCTCTGAAGCATTACAGGATTATTTTCACCAGTTCTGGAAGCTCGTAGATGATTTTCTGAACACCATTCTTTTTGTAATGATCGGTCTGCAGATTGTGGTAATGCCTTTTATCACCGGCTATTGGATGATGGGGTTGATCTGCGTATTATTTATTCTTATTGCAAGAACAGTAAGCATCCTTTTGCCGGCAATACTCATCAGGCGCTCACTTCGCATCAATTACCACAGCAAAGCAATATTGATATGGGCCGGTTTACGCGGGGGCATTTCGGTGGCGCTGGCATTATCATTACCAGACAGCTCGTATAAAGAACTAATCCTTTCTGCCAGTTATCTTGTGGTGGTTTTTTCGGTAGTCGTACAAGGGTTAACATTGGGAAAAGTAGTAAAGATGTTTGCACCTAAGATCTCACAGGATGATACTGTATATCCGTTGTCAGGAGGAGAAAGCTGACACACAATACCATGATGAATATTATTGAACATGAAAGCTTATGCCGGCATTTGATTTGAGGCTGATCCTTTATGGAAACAAAACAATTCAATATCAAAGTTGGCAACGAAGAATATTGTGTAAAAGAATTGCAGTCGTATCATCCGCGGAGGTACAGGATAGAAACCGGCTGCAATTATCTTTTTACCATTCATGAAACCGAGTTTAACGGATGGCTTGTGGATGATCTTGACGTCGTGCCTATTACAGAAGATTTACCTGGCTCAATTGGTGAACAAATAAGGCTGCATGAAGAAGAAGCCCGTCAGAAGTAACTTCTTTCTTTATATAACCAGCGGCACTTTTTGAAAGGATAATCAATACATTTTCGAAACTTCCTTTTTTCGTAAAATCTTTTCCTTTATCTGTACCCCGGTAAATAACAGTAAGAATACATTTGTGGCCTGTTGAAAAGAAATCCCCTTACATAATTAATATCGGCCAATGCTTTTGATTAAGATCTTCAGATTTGCTTTCCTGTACTTGTTGCTTTTATTTGTCTTCACCAGTCATGCACAGCAGGCAAACAATAAAAAATACAAACTGCAATCTTCTGTACTTGATTCTTTGTCGCGCAAACCCGTTGCTTATGCCACAATCACGATAACGGATGCTGCGGGTAATGTTGCTGCAACTTTTTTTTCTGAAGAAGATGGCAGTATATCTTCCATAGTTGAACAGCCTGGTAAATTTATACTCGAAGTTTCTTCTATGGGTTATGGCAATTATCAAAAAAACTTTTTGGTAGAGGAAGGCCAGTATGTGATTAAGCTGCCTGTTATATTGCTGACACAGGATCATGGTTTACTAAAAGATATTACTGTTACTGCAAGAAAACAACTCATTCAGCAGAAGCCGGGTATGCTGGTCTATAACGCGGAGAATGATGTTACCAATAAAGGAGGAAGTGCTGCTGATGTATTAAGAAAAACACCGGTGATATCGGTGGATGCACAAGGTAATATTAATATGCGTGGCAATGGCAATATCAAGATACTGATCAATGGAAAGTTTTCCGGTCTTATGGCGCGAAGCCCCGGTGATGCGCTGAATATGATGCCTGCGGATATTATCAAATCAATAGAAGTGATCACGAGCCCGTCAGCCAGGTATGATGCAGAAGGCGCTGCCGGTGTAATCAATATCATTACCAAAAAAGGCAATAAAAGCTTTAGTGGTGCGGTGGAAGTATCAGCGGGCAACCTGGAACAATTGATCAACCCAAGGCTGGCTTATTCAAAAGGCAAACTAAATATTAATGCTTACGGGCATCTTCATCGCCTGAAAAGGAAAAGCTTTGCAGGCTATCGCCGTGTATCAATGAAAGATGGTGTTCCGGAACAATACCTGTTGCAGGATGTTTCACAAAACAATACTATGCCGCATGGATCAGGCGAAATAAAAATGGACTACGCAATTGACAGTAGCAGTGAGCTGAATTTCTCCGTCAACACATGGTTTGGCAACTGGCCTGAAAACAGTGAAACAGATAACCATATTTATGGCGCCGGCAATAATTTACTAAGTGCCTATCATCAATCAGTAAACACGAAAGCGCCTTATCTTGGGGCCGATTTTAACCTCGGTTATAGCCGCAGGTTTAAAAAGCCCGGCCAGGAGATCACCATTATGACTCAGTATACCAGGGGCAAGGATGATTTCAGGTATCATACTCTGCAGACTGATGGGGACAAACAACTTATTTACCAGGAACAGAATGACAACAGGGCTACCAATAATGAATGGACCTTTCAAACAGATTATGTGCATCCCTTATCTGCCGATGGAAAACAATTACTGGAAACAGGTGTAAAAGCCATCCTTCGCAAAATGGGCAGCAATTATCAGGTGGCTGCAAGCGAAAACAGTCAGCCACAGGAATTGGTTCCTCAGCCTGACCGGTCAGATAATTTTATTTACCGGCAGGATGTGCTTGCTGCCTATCTTATGTTTAAGCTTAACCTTGCCAGAGACTGGTTTGTGCAGGCCGGTACCCGTTGGGAAGGCACCTATCTCAAAGGCAATTTAAGGGTGCTGCCTTCTTTCAGCAATCAGTTTAACAACCTGGTTCCTTCTGCTACCATCTCCCGAAAATTGAACAGGGTACACCAGTTATCATTCAGTTATACCCAGCGTATTACCAGGCCTGCCGTATGGGACCTGAATCCTAATGTTAACAGCAGCGATCCTAAAAATCTAACAACAGGCAATCCTTCTTTAAAGCCCGAAACTGCTCACCAGCTTGAGCTATCTCATGGAATGACGATGCAAAGCGGCATGTTTATGAATACAGCCTTATTCTGGAAAAAAACGGGTAATGCCATTGAAGAAATTGTAGCTATAGACAGTAATGGAACAACCATTGCCAGCAAACAGAATCTTGCATCTAACAGGCAATTCGGCATTAATATTTCCACTACGGTTAACCTTACCTCCAGGTGGAGTGTTAGCAACAACGTAAGCGTTACAAATCTCAAATTCAGCAGCGGTGCCTTGCAGATTTTAAACGATGGATGGGCTGCTAACATTAATCTGAATACCACCTATAAACTACCGCTTAATTATACGGTGCAGGCATTTGGTGATTACAATACCAGAACGATTACATTACAGGGATATAAAACACTGCTTTACTATTACAGCTTTGCGTTAAAGAAAGAATTGCCATCTAAGGGAATTACGCTAAGCCTTTCTACGGTTAATCCGTTTAATAATTTTATTAAACAATCTGATGGGTTTAATACAACCGGTTTTACTTCTGTAAGGGCCAACCAGTATTATAACAGGTCATTTAAACTGACGGTGAATTTTGAATTCGGGAAGATGATAGAAAGGGCAGGTAAGAAAACAATCAGTAATGATGATATGAAGAGCGGGCAAAAAGGTTGATCAATCATTTAACTTCATTACATAAACCATGACTGATCAACCTGACCTTTTATATTGTTAATGATGACCATTTGCAGAATAAACGTAACACACAAGTTAAGTAATCATCAATCCTCATGATACCGGGATCTTATTAACCCTGAACCTTTGGACTCTTTGCTTCCATACTCATTGTTGTGTGTGGAACTGCGCGTAACCGCGCCTTATCAATAAGCTTACCGGTAACTTTACAAATACCATAAGTCTTGTTTTCAATCCGCATCAGCGCTTTTTCCAGGTGATCAATAAAAACAATCTGACGGCTGGCCATCTGGCTAAGATGATCCCGTTCCATACTCATTCCGCCATCTTCCATTCCTTTATTCCTTGAGTCTCTTTCATCGTCCGACATTTCATCTTTTCCGGTAATCAGGTTTTGCAGGTAGCCTACCTCTTTTCGGGCAACCTCAAGCTTTTGTTGTATAAGGGTTTTGAAATCAGTCAAGTCTTCATCACTATAACGATAAACAACGCTGGGCGAAACATTTTCCATCATGTCTGTAAAAATTTATTTCTATAGTGCAAACAGCGTTCCATTTCTATTTAAAAGGATGTTATTAAAATATTCCGGTTCCTATTGTAGAAATTGATACGCACAAGCTGAATTCTCTTCCTATAAACATTTACTGGACGAGGCTGTTGCATTTGCGCACCTTTATTTCATGATGTATTGATTACTTAATTTTCAACGGAAGGTCCATCCATGCCAAACCGATATCCCTGCGCATGTGACTGGTGCTGTTTCCTGCAACACCATCATACAGCATTGCAAGTTTATTGCCTACTTTAATAACGCTGGGCATGCCGATAGCGCCTTTTGCCCAGCTACAATTTGATTGATCCAGCACGATTGCTTTATCCTTTTCATTCCAGTGCCGGATGTCTTTGGTCCAGTACACCCAAATAGCATCTGTATATTCTCCGTTTTCTTTGGTGATGCCTATATGATTTGTAAACAAATACCAGGTTGCTTTTTGTACATCGTAAAAAAGTGAGGAGTTTTCTACCTGTTCGATTGATGGAAATAATGGCTGCGGATCAATGCGCCATGTGCTGTTTAAATCTTTTGTTCTTGCCAGGCCAAGTGTACGCTTTGTGCCATCAGCATCCTGTTTGGCGCCACTAAAGAATTGCAGGTATTCATCCTTGTCTTTTACAATAAACCCCGGGCTTGAAGTGACTGTATAAAAACTATTGTCTTTCTGTTCAAAGGGACGTACTTCATATTGTTTAATCCACGGGCCTTCCAACGATGTTGCTTTCGCTTTCATGGTGAGATAAGGAAAAGCGGGTATCCTGTCGGGAGCCGGGGAAGTATTGGGTGTGCCAAGATAAAACATATGCCACACACCTTTTTCTTTTATAACCCATGGTGAGGAAGCGCTCTTCGCATCATCCGTTCCGGCGGCCCCCAGTGAAAGAATGGCACCCTTTTTCTTCCATGTTTTTAAATCCGCACTTTCAGCCAGGCATGCACGCCAGCCATCTTTACCCGCACCATCATAAAACAGGTAGTAGTTGTTTCCGTCTTTATTCAAGATCGCTTCTCTCGCGCCATACGTGTCACAACTATCTGGCCCATCACCATGCTTCATTACAACGCCTTCATCGGTGCATTGTACTCTTAATGAAGCAGCAGGTCTTCCATCAATATATTTCATTGTTTGTGCCTGTAGCGACGTAGAAATGATCGTGACTAAACAAATTGACAAGCAAGTGTACTTCATAATGATGGCATTGGTTAACGTATGCAATCTACAAACCTAGTGATTGGTATAGATATCATGGTTATACAAAAACAGTAATTATTTATACTTTTTGATAAAACATACATTCATACGGGCATAAAGTATTGCACGTATGAACTATTAACAGGGAGCTCATCGGGGAATATGATGAGTTCGGGTAAATCCTGCACCTGTCAAAAATATAATCACTTCTTCACAGGCATTATTTTCTTTCTTCTTCCCCACCAGATATAGAAACCTGTAACAGGAAGAGATGCAATAATAAAGGATGTAAAGAAGGCGATGATCATCCCGGCATAGCCGAGGGATTTGCCGGTATGAAGGTCGTAGTTGCTATTGCGCCATTTCTGCCCGGTGGTTTTATCCTTGTGCAGTAGTTGGCCAAACTCTTTACCGGTCGAAAGCTCATATTGATGATAGTCATAGGGTGTCCAAAGCTTGTTATCCTTAAACTCAACTGCCGCAGTCAGCGTATTGTTTTCTTCGTTCCCGGATAAATAAATCCTGTGGTACTGCGGCCTTTTATGTTTCATTTCCGCAGTAACCTTTTCAATTATATCAGCAGACGCTGATGTGACGACTACAGGATGGGGGTTCTGCGGCAATTCAAATTCGATCACCTTTCCATCTATCATACGGTAAACTATTTTCTCCCACCAGTCAAAAGACCATACAATACCGGTAAGTGCAATAAACAAACCGAACAGCAACATATAAAAGCCAAGGATATTATGGAGGTCATAGTTCTTTCGTTTCCATTGAGTGCTACTCTTCCAGCGAAAAGCAAAGCGTTGCTTTGCAGCGGCTTTGTTTCTTGGCCACCATAAAACCATCCCGGAAATAAGTAACACAATAAAAATAATGGTGGACGTTCCCACGATTATGCTTCCGATGCCAGAGTTTAAATAAAGATGCTGATGTATGGCACGCACAGTTAAAAAGAACTCATACTTTAAATCTATGATGCCATTCACCTGGCCATTGTAAGGGTTTACGTACACACGTTTCCAGTATTCACCGGCAGTAGCCCAGATGCCTTTGGCGGCTTCCTTTTCATCATACCGAAAGACCTCAAACTCTGCCGCCCTGTTCTTTTCTGAATAAATATTCAGCGCATTGATTTTTTCACCCAGCGCTTTTTCTGCAGCGTCTTTCAATGCTGACACAGGAAGCACCGTAGTATTATTCGCGGGCATTTCACAATAAACCAGCTTGCGGTGAAAAATATTGAACAGCTCTTCTTCAAAGCAAAAGATACAACCGGTAACAGCTACTATAAAAACCACCAGCCCGGACGAGAGCCCGAGCCAGAGGTGAATCTTTCCAATAATTTTTTTGGCAGTCATTGGTTAGAACTTAATGGCTATATCTGCTGTAAAGTTTCTTGTTGGATAATAGATGCCATAAGCATCCCAGTATTCCTGGTTACTGAGGTTGTTTAATTTAAATCCAATCCTCCACTTTGGGTTCTCATAAAACAAGCTTGCATTCATTACGTTGTACGATGGAATAGTGATGGTATTGGCATCATCAAAATAATTTTTGCTTACATAGTTGCCGCCAAAGCCGGCGCCGAAATTCTTCAGTATACCAGTTCCCATTTTATAGCTTATCCAGTAGTTGGCCAGGTTATGCGGCGCACCAGCCACTGTGTTGCCTTCATTCTCCGAAGCTTTGATAATGGTGTTTTCATTATAGGCGTAGCCAAGCATAATGTTCAGGTATCTTACCGGGTTCGCCAGAAAATCCAGTTCAATACCCTTGCTGCGCTGCTTGCCATCCTGTCTTGTAAACCGGTTATTGTCAATACGCAAAGCATTGTCAATATTGATAGTATAGTAACTCAATGTGGTGCTGATTCTACCATTTAGCAGCTCGCTTTTAACACCTGCTTCCCATTGATTTGCATAAATGGGTTTGATGTTTAAGATAGAACCGTCCGGCTGTTCAACAGGCTCACTGTTTTGAAAACCATTCATATAATTGCCAAAAAGCGAAACTTTATTTTTAATCACCTGGTATACCAAACCAAGCTTTGGTGAGAATGCATTTTGCTCATACTTATCGCCGAAGAAACCGCCGGTGGCTTGCGTATACCTGTCGAAACGCAGGCTTAGCATGGTATATAAACGGTCGCCTATATTAAGCACTTCTGATACATAGGCGCCCATGTATTCATTTTTGGTAACACCCCTGCTGCTTACGTTTTCCGGCTGTAATAAAATCTTGTCAGCATAAGTGCGTGAAATAAGCTGGTAGCTTTGTGTTACATCCACCGTATCAAAATCCGGTGAATATTTGCCCATGCCTTTAGCGTAATAATTTGTATAGCTAACACCAGCCAGCAATGTATGTTTTAAAGCCCCTGTGGTAAACTTACCGGTAAAGTTCTGCTGGGCATTCACATAAGTGTTGGTGATTGGCCCCCATATACCCGCCCATCTTGAAACGCTGTCTTTTGCAACCCACGTATTATAGGTTTGATAGCTGTAATTGGTTTGTTCATTTACATAAGACAGGTTGGTGCCTGAAGTCCAGTGATCGCTTAATTTATAATTGATATTTACAAAATATTTCTGTGAGTAGGTTTTGGAATCGAGGTCATCGCTGTACAGAGACTGCCTGTACTTTAAAGGAATATCCCTGTAATTTGTATAACCGGTTTCAGGATTGATGATTGTATAGGTAGGTCTTGTACCATTGGCATTATATATCTCGGCATCAAACAATATGGTTAGCTTGTCATTTATCTTATACAGCAGGCTTGGTGCAAAGGCAAAATTATTGCTGAAGCCAAACTCGCTGAAACTGTTTTGACGGTGCAGTGCCGTATTCACACGAAGCAGTACCGTTTTATCTTCATTTAAAGGAGTATTGATTTCCGCGGTAAGTCTTGACAACTGAAAGCTACCCATAGTTAAACCTACATTCCCGAAGAAGTTTTCCTCAGGCTTCTTGGTTACCAGGTTCACTACGCCGCCAAAGGAGGAGATGCCTGCACCGAATAAAGTTCCCGAAGGGCCTTTGATAAACTCAATCCTCTCGATATTGGAAACATCAGCGCTGGAACGTCCCAGGTCTGATTGCAGGCCGTTACGTGCACCAATGCTGGTAGCAAAACCGCGAGACATCACAGCAACACCTCCGCTGGGATAAGATACCGGCGCTATACCGGGTGCGGCTTTAAGGGCATCTGTCATGTTGGTTACTACCTGGTCTTTGAGTAAGTCTTTGCCTACCACACTGTACACCTGTGGGTTCTCCAGGTTTTTGAGCGGCATACGGGCAACCATATCAGACTCTTTACTGGTAAGCTTGTTGGTAGTAGTACGAACTACTACTTCCTGTAATTGCTTTTTGTTTTCAGCCAGTATAAAATCTATAGTGATGGTTTCATCTGCAATTACAGTCACTTCCTTTTGCTGTGTAATTAAACCGGTAAGGCTTGCGGTTAATGTATAAGTACCGGCGGGTACCTTATCAAATGTGAAAACTCCGGAAGCGTTTACCGTTGTTGCTTTGCCGGTTTTCTCCAGTAATATATTTACAAGTTCTGCCGGTTTGCCGTCTGAGGTTGCAACGGTTCCTTTGATTGATCCTGTTTGTGCGTTTGCTATGAAAAAGAATGCAAGAAAAAGTGCGGTAATCGAAAACTGCCGTAGGTTCATCTGTAGTTAGTTTTAAAAATGTGCGCAAAAGTAGCAGGCTTTACTACGGAAGCGTTTACGAGATTGGTAATGCAATAAACGCAATCGGGAAAATCTTAAAAACAATGCAGAGAGAAATAAAATTATCCTTTACCGTAAATGTAATTTCCTTTTACATCATATCTATGCATTTTGCGGACCTGTATTTTGCAGGCAAAATCATTAATAACGTTGTCACCGGACATGACACAACTTTGCAGAGAGCAGGATATCAAAATCCATTACTATAAGCATGCCCAGCCGGGATCATTTCGAAGCTGTCTTCAGGAATATCCCTATGTAATGCTTTTTGTGATAAGGGCAGATCAACTTTCCTTTAACAGCGAATGCGGGCAGGTTTTCCCACTTAAGAAAAATCAGCAAATTCTTGTGCACAACAGGCATGGGCATGTTGAACTGTATCAGCAACGTGCCATCTCCTGTGAGTGGTTTGAGATAGGCTTAACCTGTAGTTTACTTAATGCACTTGGTCTTACGGGTGCGGAAGAAGAACTGCCCTGGAACAATGGCCCGTTCCAGTTACAACCCACTATCAAAGCTCAGCTATACAGGTTGCTTGAAGCGGAAGATCAGTATCCGCCTGCAGCAAGGGTGTTTCAACGGGCAATGATAGCGGAACTCCTCTACCTGCTGTTGCAAACTGATTGTACGCTTACAGCAGAAGAAATAAAACCGAGGCATAAGCAGATAGCCAGCGGGGCGAAAAAGATACTGGATAACTGGCCGCTGAGTAATAAGATAACGATCGGGTCGCTTGCACAGATGCTTCAAACTAATGAAGCTACGCTTAAGCAATGTTTTAAAAGGATCACCGGGTTTACAATTGCTAATTATCTGCATGAACGCAGAATGAACATCGCCAAAGAGATGTTACTGGAAGGTAAGACAGTAGGTTTTGTTTCCGGCGAAGTTGGCTATTCAAATATTTCTCACTTCTCTTTTTCTTTCAAAAAATTTTATGGTATTGAAGCCAGGCGCATCATCAGGTAAAGCGTACTGTTAAATGGCTTTCTCCTTAGTAAAATGCCTGGTATTGTGTAGCGGGCTTATAATAAACATGACTGCATATTTCGTTCCTGTGTTGACTACAACAAAAGCGTTTTAAATACCTTTATTTTACACTTCAAAAAGTTAAGGCTATCTATCTTAACCCTATAAAAAGAATGAAATTCAGGAAAGCTTACAATTTTCAGCCCGGTGAATTTTTCAAGGAGACATTGAAAATATGTATAGAAAAAGACCAAACGCCTTTTGTCCGTTTAATTCCATTTATGTCTGACGTTTATTAAGATTCCATCTGTAAAGTATTTTGTATTTAAAGATAGAATTCCTACAATCTTTTTAATTGCAGGAATTCTATCTTTTGAATCATCATCAGCGTCCGGGATAATTACTGGCAAGTGATATCTGTTGTAAGTAAACATCTAATCCAAACATTGCCATCAGCAATAAAATATAATGAGTTACAGGATGACCAAAACTCACGTTAAGTTGATCATTTACCCAATTTTTTAACTACCCACGGTAATGACAAGCCTTGTCCAAGCAGCGAAAGCAGTACAACTGCGATGGATAAAAAAATCAACTCGTTACGCATCGGGAAAGGTTGTCCATTTTCAAGGTTCACCGGAAGACCGATTGCAATGGCAAGAGACACAATACCGCGCATGCCAGACCAGGTAATGATAAAACTTGTTTTGGAGTCAAAAAGCGCTTCCTGGCTGATGCGGCGTTTACTCTGGAAAGCTTTGTTAAGATTAAATTGCTGCAGGTAAACTCTTGCAAGCCTGATGAGTAATGCAGCCAGCGCAATCACTACTGCGTAACCAATATATGGCCACACCTGTGAAGCCGGTAGTTTCTTTAAAACAAAGGGGTATTGCAGGCCAATCAGCAGGAAGATCAAGCCGTTGAGCAGGAAGATAATCACATCCCAGAAATGCCTTGACTGCTCCTTGATATGGTTAGGGAATTTCTCCCTGCTTAACCTCGACATGCCAAGCCCCAAGACCACAACAGCTATTACGCCGGATACTTTAAAATGTTCTGCAACCAGGTAGGTAACAAAAGGCATTAAAAGCATCAGGCTGATAATTACCATATCATTAGTGCGGAAAAACCTTAATGCGTAAGCAAGTAACCTTGCAATGATCAACCCGGTGAGAAAACCTCCGCCCAATACCAGCAGGAATTGCAGGGATGCCTTCCACCAGACAAAAGCTATACCTGTTAATGCGGCTACTGCAAAACGGTAAGCCACCAGTGCAGACGCATCATTTACCAGGCTTTCCCCTTCTAAAATAGTGATGGTACTATGTGGCAACCCTAATCCTTTGGTAATGCCCATCGCAGCAACTGCATCTGTGGCAGAAAGAATTGCGCCCAGCACAAAAGCCAGTGGCCAGCTCATACCCGGTATCATAAAATGAGCGATAAGTGCAATGCCTGCTGTGGTTAAAAACACAAGCCCGATGGCAAGCGTGCTGATGGTATTTATATTGATCTTAAAGTCTTTGAAGGAGATATTAAAAGCCGCATCATACAGCAATGGCGGAAGAAAGAGCAGCATTACAATTTCAGGGTTCAGCTCAATATCCGGTATTGCAGGCACAAAACCGATAGCAATGCCAATGATTAAAAGCAATACCGGTACAGGTAGTTTTACTTTGCCTGCCATGCCTGATGCCAGGATCATTACAGACATGATCAATAATATAACGGTATAGTTTTCCACCAGGTGTTTTAACGTTAGCTATAGTGCCGGCAATGATGACCGGTCTTACGCAAGTAATTTTATTTTTTCTTCCAGTGCGATGGCTTTGGGTAAAAGAATTTCATCTTCAATCCACGCATGCAGCTTCAGGTCTTCTTCAAAGTTGGCCAGTTGAGAAAGAAGGATACGATATAAAGAAGCATTGGAGAAGGGTGGATGATAACCACGTATAATTGTTCTTAGTTCGCTAAGGTCATGTTCGGTATCGGAATGTTCTTCGATAAAATGATGAAGCGATAAATTTTTACCTGCAGGAAAAGATGTTTGAGAATGAATTAAGTGTTGTTGATCTATCCATTCTATATAAGGCAGTAAACCTGTTTCCTCTTCCTGTATATGCTCCTGCAGATGTTTGGTATAAGCAAAAAAACGATGCTGCAACAAGTACAGAATAGGATGTGCTGAAGGATAAAGACGGCTCAACTGGGTTATTGTTTGCTCTATTTCAGGTAAACGGCGGTAAAGATAATAGTGATGACTGCTTTTAATATACCTGAGCAACACACTCACAGAAAATGTGTTGAAGGAGGATGCTGAAAAATGCTGTTCCGTTACAGTCTTTACCAGCTCCTGTATGAATATTCGAAGCTCTGTATCCTGTTCAGTAATTTGATCAAAGCGATACATCATTTGACGGTAATAGAAATCCTGGAATAACATTGCGACGAAGTTTTATGCTCAAATTTACGCGATTCACAGGTTAAAAACCAGACAGAAAAACAAGTCTTTTCAGGCTTTTTCATTCCCCTACGACACAATGCCGTGAATAGCCACTAAACCAGCGGCGTTAATAAGCGTTCTAATTGTCGTAAGTCTCCGTTATAGGGTTGATGATTTGGTTGGGTGGAAAAAGAAAAAAGTAATAACAGGAAACAGCCTATCGTGAATAGAACAACAACAGAAAAGCTGAAGTCTGCTGCAGTATAAAGGCATGTACTTGTTGTTATATGATGCTATTGATTTTACTTCATGAAATCATTGAGGGAATCACATGCAGGACAGCTTGTTTAATAGCATCAATAAGAATGTTCTCGCGGTTTGACTCAGCATGGGTTGGCTTGAACTTATTACCAGACATTACAAATTTGTAAGTCCGTTTAAATTGATTGATGAGATATTTTGTGTTGATAGTAACCATCACTTCCCGTTCTTCACGACTTTGTTGCAGCACAAACATTTTTGCTGTGAAAATCACTTCGTCAAAGAGAAATTTTATTTCTGTTGCTTGCATTGTGAAATAGCCAATTATCGGCAAGTTACTTTTGTTGCGGTCTTTCAGGTATTAAAAAATACTGAATGTTCAAAGGACTAACTTCCAGTTAAGGGTTTTGATTTATCAGATATGATCTTGAAATTTTCGCCCGATGCTTTCTGATAAGATGCTTACAATAACGCCGGCAACTTTTATTAGCAATTTCTTCATCGTATGTTAACCTGTGAAGTAAATATCATTGATATCTTTCAGCATACTAAATGACGAGGTTTAAACTGATCAGAAAGCCTGTTTTTTCTAAAGCAGGCTTCATTATACTTGCTTGCATTTAGTTTATCTTCTTATCAATGCATGCTTTGATTTTATGCGCATAAAAAAGCAGCCCCCGGAAGAGGGCCGCTGAACCTTTAACTATTTTGCTTGCTGCAATAAAAATATCAAATACCAGGCCGCTGCAGACCAGTGGCTTTATTCAAACTATTCAGTTGGGTAAATGTTGTTCAGGGCGTATAAACAAAATGCTTTTACCGGGGTATTGTAAACCAAAAGGTGCTGCCCTTACCAGGTTCACTGTCCACACCAATTAAACCTCCATGCTTTTCAATGATTTCCTTTGATATATAAAGGCCAAGTCCCAACCCGGAAAACTCTCTTGTAAAATTATCTCCCTGGTAGTAACGTTCGAAGATATGTTTCGCTTTCTCCGGTGAAATGCCTGGTCCAAAATCTGTAACGGAGATTCTTGTATGCGCTTCAGTTTGTTGTACCTCTATTATGATTTCTTTAGAATTGGCTGCATATTTTACCGCATTATTTACCAGGTTGATGATCACCTGGTCCAGTAGTTGTTCGTCTGCCGTAATAAGCTGTTGCTGATCTCCTTTAAAAATAATTTCATGACTGCTTGCTGTGCGTATATGCTGACAACAATCATTAATTAAAGCTCCTATATTAAATGTTGTTTTATGAATGGGAAAACGTCCTCTTCTGATGCGGTCGCTGTTCAAAAGACTGCCGATCAGCAGGTTTAATTTACCAAGACTTTTCACTGCCTGCTGCACCAGCTTCTGCGCCAGTGCCGATCCCAATTGATCCTGCATCCTTTCAAGCAATTGAAGGGATGCCTTCAGCGTGGTAACGGGTGTTTTAAGCTCATGACTTGCCACACTGATAAAGTCATCCTTTTGCTGCAGCACTTTGCGTCTTGCCGTAACATCAGTAAATGTAACTATACCGCCGGTTACTCTCTGCTGATCATCAATAAGCGGAGCCGCATTTATTGAGATATACAGCTTTTCTTTTGACGTAGCAGCAATGCCGATCTCCTGGTCATACACCGGCAAACCGGTATGCATGGCCACATACATGGGATGATCTTCAATGGGTAGGGGAGAACCGTCTACACGTTCATTCTTCCATTGCGTATCATCATACCGCCTGCTTTTCAGCGCTTCTTCGTTAAGACCCATAATACGTTGGGCTGTGGCATTGGCATAAGTTGGTTTTCCATCAGTATCTACAATAACAACGCCTTCTGCCATCGTATCCAAAATATCCTGCAGCCGTTGCTCATTGGCACGCAGGGTTTGCTCCAGTGCCGACTTTTCAGTAATGATCTCCTCCAGGCTTTTCCTGGCAAGTACCTGTTCCGTAACTTCAACCGCAACATCCATAACACCGATGATCTCACCATTATCCAGCAGCGGCCGATAACTGAAATTGAAGTACCTCGTTTCAAATTTTCCCTCACGTTTCATTTTCACCGGTGCTTCCATACCGTCAAAGGATTTACCTGAATGATAAACATCAAACAGGAGATTAACTGCCGGTTCCCCCTTAAGTTCAGGCAAACCAGATAGTAAAGGCTTGCCGATGATACCAGGGTCTTTATCCAGTATTTCCAGCATGGCTTCATTTACCAGGTCAATAACCATGTCGTGCCCCCGAAATACAAGGATGGCAACAGGAGCCTGTTCCACCAGCCGCTTAAAATCTGTTTCAGATTCCTGCAGCCGGAAGTTAAGCCTGCTGATATCTTCATTCGATTGATGCAGGGTTTTATTTGCGTTGGAAAGATGATCGTTGGCCGCCTTAATATCAATACCCGTTTTGGTGAGTTCTGCAATCAACTGGTCTTCCCGGTGTTGTTTCTCTGCAAGTTGCTGTAACGCCAGTACACGGCTGCTTACATCACGTGAAGTATGCAATATGGCAATCACCTTTCCATGTTCATCTTTGATAGCGCTGTATTCAAAATCAAAATAAGAAGTTTTTAGTACGCCATCGATTTTGAGGGTAGCCGGTGTGTCGGTGGCCCTGTAATCCAAACCGCTTTCCCATACACTCTTTAGTAAATCTATAAATGGCTGACCTTTCATTTCGGGCAATGCCTCTTCAAAAGTCTTGCCGGTGATGGAACGTTCCTTTCCCCATATTTTCAACATGGCATCATTCACAAAACTAATGTGTAATGCTGCGCTGTGATAAATGGCAGTTGCATCAGGCGATTGTGCAAGTATAGATAGCTGGATATGATCTGTAAGCATACATTTAACGGCGACTAAAGTAGCTTATTTTGATGATGTGTAAGGTGTGGAATTTTACAACGATCATATAATTACAACACTGACAAACAAGTTATTATTTTGAAGTCAATATTTTGATTGATTGTTTCTTCACATTGATAAAGCCATTCATGTCGAAATTGATGATGGGGCATCTTTGCGAAGACAGTATGTATCGTATCACCTGTAATTGAGTAAGATATGTTTTTGAATGTTCGGGCAGGATGTGTATTCAGCATTTATTGCAGTGGGTTTACATCGTTCAGTTTTTATATGCCGGAGAAAAATAACAGGTTATCTTAAGCAGTCACAGGATGCAGAAGCATGGGTGTTCGCCTCCGCTATTCCGTTTAAAACGATCGAAAATCTCGGTAACCTTCTCATGTGTTCAGGTGCCTGTTAAGAAATATAAAATGAATGCAAACAAGATCATTCTCTGTATCGTTTTATTAATGATCTCACAATACGCTAATCTTGATATTCATGAAATCGCAATAATGAAAGCCGCGCCATGACTGGTGCGGCCCTATTCCGATCGCTATAAAAAAGACTAACTTAACTTGAAAGCCCCAATAGGAATATTGCGGCTTTATTGTGATTTAAAATCTCAATCGTTGACGCTTGCTTATGCGCAAAATCCGCACCAGTAGCCACATGATAGAAAAACTGAATAAAAAGCATAATTGAATAAAAAAACTGTACTGTAAGAAACCATACATAACAAGTACCTTAAACACAGGCAATATTTACGTTATTGCAAATGAGTGGAACAGAATGTGTGATATATTATCTGAGTCGTTAGGGTTTTACAGGTAGGTATTGCTATCGTTGTGCCATTTGCTCCCAGCCTTGCAGAAGATCCCTGAATACCGGTGTCTCCGGGCTTAATTCATCACATCGTTTTGCCCACGTATAACCAATTTTTCGTGCCTGTATTTCAAACGCCGGTAACTCCAGGAAAGCCCTGGATGCAGTATATAATTGTTCGGTAATTTCCCGCGTACAAAGATTGGTGATCATTTGTCGTTCTTCCGCAAACCCGGGTACTTTGGTACTATCTCTTTCTCCGCTTAAGTATGGTTTCATGAGTTCATTATAGCGTCTCTGGTCTTCCTGATGAATGCTGTCTGTCGCTGCCAAAAATGGTGCTGACGCAAGTGCTGTTCCTGCTTTTTTAACCAGTGCATAATCACGTACAAGTTGCCCGTAATTCAGATCCAGCCTCGTAAGGAACTCCCGCTGCTTATCATTCAACTCATATAGTCGTCGTCCAAACGAGACCAGTTGCAGGTACTCCTGCAATCGTTTTTCTTTAAGTGCAGCGCCAGCCCCGTATCTCACCAGTGTTTCAAAAAGTTGAGGTGTAAGTATCTGCTTGTTTGCTGCGCTTAACTGATCATAATGGTGTATAAAAAAACTCAATGCCGCAGTGTTGGTACTATTGATATGATGACCTAAAAAAAGTAATGTTGAATCCTGCTCAAGCGTTTCCGGTGGTATGGTTTTAAAGTATGCATCCAGTACTATACTATTGTCAAGATGTTCCGAAGTAAGACGCTCAAGATAATAACGAAGGAAAGCCGGGCTCTGGTCGCCTTGGGTAAAACGTAGTTCAAGATTACCCGGATTGCTGGTATCAGTTGCATGCTTTTTTGCTTCCCCGGCAAGTGCATGGAAAGGCTTTGGTTCTTTTTCGCCAACTGTCTTCTGAATAAGAAAACCACCTGCGTTAAGATAAAGAAATGTAGGATAGGCTGCCACCCCAAAACGTTTTGCAAGCGCAATGCCCTCACCCTTCTCCGCATCAAGCCGGTAATTAATGAAATTGGTATTGTAAGTGGCACCAACAACGGCGTCTGTAAAAACAAACTTGTCCATATATTTACATGGGCCACACCAGGAAGTATAGACATCAACAAAAATCAGTTTATTGGTTTTCGCTGCCTTCTCCAGAAGCGCATCCCAAGTGCCATTGAAAAACCGGATGCCGTTATTTTTTTGCTGTGCTGTAAGTGCTGTTGCAAATAATATGAAGAGGTAAGTTGTGAGTAATTTTTTCATATGCTGACTGGTTAGCTGAACGCAAAGAAAATGATTAATAGATGAAATAAATTTTAAATGAGTGATGCTTTGCTAATATCGGAGAAAATTGAATCGCTGGCTGTTACACGATTGTCTGTACATTTATACGGTGCGGCTGGAAGTATATATACTTTTTTATAACTGATCGCTAACTTTATAGTGTTTATCAACGAGAGGCCTGCTATGCGACTTACCATATATTTCAATATACTTATAACGATAATGCTTTTGTTTTCCTGCTCTCCTCAATTACCAAAGGATGTGGCGGAAGCATACAAAGACCTGCCTAAAGAACTTGATTATAATATTCACGTTAAACCAATACTCTCCGATAAATGTTTCGCCTGTCATGGTCCGGATAAGAATAAACAAAAGGCCGGCCTGCGTTTGGATATTGCAGATTCAGCTTATAAAGAATTACGCGAAAGTCCCGGCAAAGTGGCCATAGAACCAGGCAGCTTAGGTGGCAGTGAGCTCTTTCACCGCATTGTTTCTGCTGATCCCGAGTATACAATGCCCACACCTGCATCTCATCTTAATTTATCTGCAAAAGAAAAAGCAACGCTTATTAAATGGATAGAAGATGGCGCCGTTTATAAACCGCACTGGGCATTTGTAAAACCTGAAAAGCAGGAACCTCCCGTTGTTGAACACAAAGAATGGAAGCAGTTTAACCCGATAGATAATTTTGTGCTGGCAAAGCTGGAACAGGAAAAACTTCAGCCATCCAAAGAAGCCGGTAAAGAAGTATTGTTACGAAGGGTCTCGCTTGATCTTACCGGTTTGCCACCTACGGTTGAAGACATAGATCGTTTCTTAAAAGATGACTCACCCAATGCTTATGAAAAGCAGGTGGACAGGTTATTGGCGTCTCCGCATTACGGCGAAAAGATGGCGGTTGACTGGCTCGACCTTGCACGTTTTGCTGACTCACATGGGTATACGGTAGACAGGCTTCGCGATATGTCGCCTTACCGCGATTGGGTCATCAAAGCCTTCAATGAAAATTTCCCTTATGATAAATTTGTCCAATGGCAGCTTGCCGGAGATTTAATGCCGCATCCATCCAAAGAAATGATGATTGCAACGGCATTCAACCGCAACCATCAGCAGAACATGGAAGGCGGTATTATAGAAGAAGAGTTTCAAACTGAATATGTAATTGACAGGACCAATACGCTTGGTGATGCATTTCTTGGCTTGTCTGTAGGATGTGCAAGATGTCATGATCACAAGTATGACCCCATCTCTCAAAAAAATTATTATGAACTCTTTAGTTTCTTCAACAATGTAAAAGAAGCAGGTCAGATTTCTTTTGATGATGCATTGCCAACTCCAACGTTGATGCTTCCTACGGAGGAGAAAGAAAAGATACTGCAATATATCAGTAAGAATATTGCTCAACAGGAAAGAAAGATTGATACAGCAAAACAACATGCAGGAAGTGAATTTGAACGTTGGATGGAAGCAAAGCAGTACCAGCTTTTGGCTAAGGAAAAATTGCCGCAGTTTGGATTGCAGGCGCAATTCAATTTCGATCATCATTCCCTCAAAGATGCGCTGCATACATCAACGCCGGCAGTGATGAAACGCGAAACCGGTCAACCAGGTGATGCACCTGTTTTTATTGCCGGCATACATAGTGATGCTTTAAAACTGAATGGAGATACCTGGCTTGACTTAAATAAGACTGGCGTATTCAGAAAGTCACAGCCATTTACTATCGGGCTTTGGGTAAACATTCCGGCAGATTTAAAAGAAGGGGTCATCCTGCATAAAAGCATTGCAGAGCGGCTATATAATTTTAAAGGCTATCACCTATATCTTAAGAATAATAAGCTGGAGTTGAACATGGCTCATACCGCGCCATCCAACGCCATTGCAAGAGTAATGTTGAATGAGGTACCAAGAGACCAGTGGATACAACTTGCCATTACTTATGACGGCTCTTCCAAAGCTGCAGGTTTCAAGTTATTCCTGAATGGAAGTGAAGCGCCGATGGAAACAACGATGGACCAGTTAACAAAAGACATCATGTTTAACGGGAATGAGCCAGGCTTGCAGATCGGCGCCTGGTGGCGTGGCAATGGATTTAAGAATGGAAGTGTAGATGATATACTTGTGTATAATCGTGTGCTTACGCCTTACGAAATAAAAGTTGTTGCCGGAAAAGATAGCTGGGCATCCATCGCTGGTAAAAATCCGCAAGAGTTGAATAGTGGCGAACAAGCCATACTTAAAGATTACTATCTGTCAGTAATAAATCCCACACTCTCTGCAGAAGAAAAAATTTTGGAGAAACTGCGTACACAATTATCAGATTCCACGGAACATGTAGAAGAACTGATGGTAATGCAGGAAATGCCAAAGCCAAAGAAATCATACCTGTTAAAGCGCGGCAACTATGATGCCCCCGGGGAAGAAGTTTTTCCCAACACCCCGGCATCTATCCTGGCATTCCCGAAAAATCTTCCAAAGAATCGTTACGGGTTGGCGCAATGGCTTACCAGCGCAGATCATCCGTTAACGGCAAGGGTAGCCGTCAACCGATTCTGGCAAAATTTCTTTGGCACAGGTCTCGTAAAAACGGCGGAAGATTTTGGTAACCAGGGCGAGATGCCAAGTAATCCAAAGTTACTAGACTGGCTGGCACTAGCATTCAGGGAATCGGGTTGGGATATCAAAAAAACCAATAAGTTGATCGTAATGTCGGCCACTTATCGCCAGGATTCAAAAGCTACGAAGGAAGTACAAGAGAAAGACCCGGAGAACCGGTTACTGGCGCACGGGCCTGCTTTTCGTATGAGTGCAGAGATGATCAGGGATAACGCTTTAATGGCATGTGGATTAATGAATACAAAGATTGGAGGCAAGAGTGTAAAGCCGTACCAGCCGGATGGCTTGTGGGAAATCAATAACACCTGTTATACTGCTGATACGGGTGATGCAGTTTACAGGAGAAGTTTGTATGTGGTGGTAAAACGATCAGTGCCCAATCCTACGCTGGCTACATTTGATGCTTCTTCACGAAGCTATTGCGTGGTGCGCAGGCAAAAAACAAATACCCCTTTACAGGCTTTGGTAACCCTGAATGATCCGGTGTTTATTGAAGCCTCCAAAGTAATAGGGGAGCAGATGACAAAACAAAAAGATGAACGCAATGCGGTTATGATGGCTTATCGCAAGTTAACAGGCAGAACACCCGATGAAAAAGAAATTGCTTTGCTCCTAAACTTACAGCAGCACGAACAAAAAAAGTTTAAAGATCATCCCGGCAAAGCAAAAGGCTGGCTGAATACAGGACAATATAAAACAGATCACACACTGGATATAGCAGCCATTGCATCAAACATTGTGGTTGCAAGCACCATCATGAATTCTGATGCGGCATTAACAAAACGATAGGTTGGGTGATGATCTGTAAAATTTATCATTATTGAAAAAAGATTCGTTATGTCTCATCATCACGATGAACCATTCAGGCTGAATACACCTGATTTCAAAGACCTGAACAACAGGCTCGACAGGCATCGTTTTCTTACCAAAACATCCCTGGGTATTGGTGCTTTGGCGATGGGATCGCTGCTTGGTAAAAATCTTTTTGGCAATGCTTCCAAACCATTAGTAAGTGATGGCGCTGCCAATTTTGAAGAGGAGGTATTAAAAGCTATTCCCCACTTTGCGCCAAAGGCAAAAAGGGTAGTTTACCTGTTTATGAGCGGCGGCCCTTCGCAGTTTGAAACCTTTGATTATAAGCCCTCGCTAACGGATATGTTTGGGAAAGATCTGCCGGGTTCTGTCCGTCAGGGGCAACGTCTTACTGGCATGAGCGCCAACCAGGCCAGCTTACCAATTGCGCCATCCATCTACAAGTTTAACCAGTTTGGTAAAACGCGTACGTGGGTAAGCGAATTGTTGCCGCATACTGCGGATGTGGTGGACGATTTATGTATCGTGAAGTCGATACATTCTGAAGCTATCAACCATGATCCTGCCATTACTTTTTTCCAAACAGGCAACCAGTTACCGGGCAGGCCTTCCATTGGTTCCTGGATAAGCTATGGCCTTGGTTCCGATAATAACAACCTTCCCACATTTATCGTGATGGTGTCAAAAAACGGGCAGAAAGATCAGCCACTATATGCAAGGCTATGGGGCAATGGTTTCCTGCCTTCCAAGTACCAGGGCGTACAGTTCAGATCAGGTAAAGACCCGGTGTTGTTTTTAAACAACCCTGAAGGTTATGATGGGGAAGACCGCAAAGAAATGCTGGACTATCTATCTCAGTTAAACAAATTGCAGAACGATACTTATGGTGACCCGGAAGTGGATGCGCGAATTGCACAATACGAGATGGCTTACCGCATGCAAACATCTGTACCTGAAGTGATGGATATCTCCAAAGAGCCTGACGAAATTTTCGAGATGTATGGGCCGGATAGCCGCGACCCCGGCACTTATGCGGCCAATTGTATTCTTGCGCGCAAGCTGCTGGAAAAAGATGTAAAGTTTGTGCAACTATATCACCAGGGGTGGGATCAGCATGGCAGCTTGCCTTCTGCTATTGCGCAGCAATGCAAAGCCACAGACCAGCCAACCGCTGCACTGATTAAAGATTTAAAAAGGAGAGGTTTGCTGGAAGATACTTTGGTGATCTGGGGCGGCGAATTTGGCCGTACCGTTTATTCTCAGGGTAAGCTTACGCCCACAGATTATGGCCGTGATCATCATCCGCGTTGCTTTACCATGTGGATGGCGGGTGCGGGTGTAAGACCTGGTATCAGCTATGGCGAAACAGATGACTTCAGCTATAATATCGTAAACAATCCCGTTCATGTACACGACTTCCAGGCTACGTTAATGTACCTGATGGGTATTGATCATGAGCGGTTATTATATAAATTCCAGGGCAGAAGGTTTAGGTTAACTGATGTGGAAGGAAAAGTTGTAAAAGATATTTTGACCTGACCACGGTAAAACAAAACAGGTAATTATCCCATGTTGGTGAATGATGAAATATTACTTGCTATACCTGCAATAACCCTTTATCCAGCAGGGCAGCGTCCTTACATTAATCATCATTTCTCAACTTCAACTGCGCCTTAAATAAATGGCTGATACCGGTGTTGTTACCTGCCGCAAGATGAAGCTTCATACTATGGTCTTTCTCACTTTGTATGCACACAGATTCAACTTCATAACCTTTAAAGCGTTCATCATCGGCTGACAGATCCAGCAGGTTATTTATTTTCATCCTGCCTTTTTCGCGTCCTATTTTCCGGTAGAAATTTTCAATAAGCGCCAACCCGCTTTTACCGGTGGTTATTTCATCTGTATCAGCTGAAATGTTTTTTATCGTGGTGGTGAGCAGCAACATTTCATGCTTATCTGAGTAAGTGATGCCCGATACAGACATTTGTCCTTCCAAACCTTCCGCTTCCAGCTTGACCAATTGAAAAGAAGCCTCGTTTTGTTTGCGATAAAAATCCAGGCTTGTAATAATGAGTGTGTTTACCGGGTTTTCATTGCTGGCGCGGTTGGAGAGTATCAGGTAGTCGTGAACAACTGCTGCACCTTCAATATTTATATTGGTGATCCCGGCCCCGGACAAACGTTCGTAAAAAGGGGAGATGTCCACCATCAGCGTTTCCTTATTGTGCAGGTTAAGCAGTATCAGCCTGTTTCGCAAAACGGCAGACCCTGAACCAAGGATAAGTAAATGTGGTTTCTTATTAATCCATAATAAGGTGATAGCTTCCAGATCGGTCTTTACGGTTTTGGCCAGCCTTTCTTCCACGGTATCAAACAAAGTGATCAGGTCGTTTGGTTTCCACTTACGGTTCATTACCAATACGTCCCTCGCATCATCTCCCACCAGGTAGAGCTTGTCATCATAAAATTCTATCCCCGAGCCCGATGAAAATTCGGGCAGCTCTTTATACGCAGTTATTACTATTCTCATGCCTTGCAACTGAAGGGCACGAATATAGAGGATTATAAACTAACAGGAAATAGTCACGTTGTATTTTGCATGTCTTATGCGGGTAATATGATATACTAACATAAAAAATAGCAGGTGGAACAAGGTTCACCACATTGCCTCCACAACAATTTTCTTGAATCCGGTATTTTGCTGTAAATTCAAATAAATTGCAGGCCGGGCAGGTATAACCGATCATCATGTTCGTATGATTGATTTTTATTTGGAAAATTGATCTGCGGAGACCGCTCCTGCTCAGTCAACCGGCATCCGTACAAGTGTGCGACGCAACAATGTTGTATAGCAGCATTGCCGCCGGGCTAAAAAGCATATAAACTAACTGAATGGCCTCAGCAACCGATGCTCAAATATTAAAAGAGCGATACTTGAACAATAATTTACCGCACGATGAACTCCTGGGCGAAGATGGCAACCTGCGCCCTCACTGGCAAACGTTCTTTCAATCATTTGATAAACTTGGCGCCGATGAACTAGGCGGCCGCAACCAGGATGTATTGCGCTTCTTAAAAGAAAATGGCGTAACCTATAATATTTATGGTGAGCCCAATGGCTTTAACAGGCCCTGGAATCTTGACCTGATCCCGTACCTCATCAGCCGTGAAGAGTGGAAAACGATAGAAGCCGGTCTTGTGCAGAGAGCGGGCTTGTTTGACCTTATATTGAAGGATATATATGGAGAAGGAAGGTTGATAAAACAGAACCTTCTGCCGGCAGAGGTGATCTATAATCATCCCGGTTTCCTGCGTGAATGTGCCGGCATTGTGCAGCCGGGCAAACACCAGTTGGTGATGTATGCGGCAGATATGGCCCGCAGTACAGATGGAAAGATCTGGATACTCAACGACCGTACACAGGCGCCATCAGGATCTGGTTATGCGCTGGAAAACCGTATGGCGATGGCGCGTATACTGCCTGAGCTTTTTAATGGCTTAAGGGTGCGCCGCTTGTCTACCTATTTTAATTCTTTGAGAGAAGCATTGCATACGGCTGCACCAGGTAAGCATACGGCGCCCCGCGTAGTGGTACTTACCCCCGGTGCAACCAATGAAACTTATTTCGAGCATTCTTACCTGGCCTCTTACCTGGGTTTTACATTGGTGGAGGGGAACGACCTGATGGTAAAAGATAATTATGTATGGCTGAAGACGCTGGGCGGCCTGGAAAAAGTAGATGTGATCTTACGTCGCCTTGATGATATTTATTGCGACCCTCTTGAATTGAAAGCAGACTCTCAGTTAGGTGTTCCTGGTTTGTTACAGGCGGTGCGCAGCGGCAATGTAAGTATTGCAAACCCGTTGGGTAGCAGCATCCTGGAAAACCCCGGGTTGTTGCCTTTCCTGCAAAATATTTCCCGTTATCTTTTGGGGGAAGACCTGAAGCTGCCCACCATTGCATCCTGGTGGTGCGGGCACAAACAGGAACTTGATTATGTATTGGAACACCTGCCTTCGCTGGTGATCAAAAAGATCTATAAGCAAACGCCTTTTAAATCGGTGGATGCATCGGGCCTGTCAAAAAAACAACTGGAAGAATTAAAAGCAACTATAAAAGCCAGCCCGCATCAATACGTTGGGCAGGAGCGGGTGCATGTGATGCCTACCCCCTGTTTCGTCAATAATAAAGTAGAACAACGAACTGCGTTGTTCAGAACTTTTGCTGTTAGTAATAACGAAACCTACGCGGTGATGACCGGTGGCTTAACCCGTACCTCCGCAGATGAAGGCAATTTTATTATCTCGAATCAATCGGGCGGGGTGAGTAAAGACACCTGGATCATTTCACCCGAACCAGGCAGTACCGTACATATACATAAAGAGTTAAGCCAGGCAACAGGGGTTACTGCAAGTGCCGTGCTGCCCAGTCATACAGCGGAGAATCTTTTTTGGGTGGGCCGCTATGCAGAACGCGTATTGGGCAATGCCAGGTTACAGCGTACGGTAATGCAATTTGTGGTAGAAGGCAACCGCCTGATGGAAGATGATACGGATATAGAAACAGAATATATTTTGCTGAGGGCGCTTACAAAATGTACGTTTACTTTTCCTGGTTTTACGGCGCATGAAGACGATAAGGAAAGGGTGGGCAACCCCTGGCCGGAATTAAAAAGAGTGATGTTTGATACCAAACTTTCAGGCAGTCTCAGCAGTAATTTCTTTGCCTTTTATCGTACCGTTCATACGGTGCGTGATCACTGGTCAACAGATACCTGGCGTGTGTTAAGGGCTATGGAAGAAGCCTGGAGCAGCGCTGCCGAGGCGCCCAATTCAGGTCATTCAGGGCATCACCGTATGTTGCATTCACTGGATACGTTGATAACTTCCATGGTGGCTTTTATCGGGCTTAACAGGGAAAGTATTTCCAGGGAGCGCGGCTGGCTGATGCTGGATGCAGGACGTAAGATAGAGCAGAGTTTATTGCTGATTAATATGCTGCGGAATATGCTGGCCGGAGACCATGATGAGCAAACCGGTTATCACCTGCAGGAAGCGGTATTAAAGAGCAACGAGAGCCTGGTGAACTATCGCTATAAATACAGGGCACACCTGCAAATGCCGCTGGTGCTGGACCTGATGCTGCTGGATCCGAATAATCCACGGTCGCTGGTATATCAACTGGAGCGTTTAAAAGCATACCTGGGTAACCTGCCCAGAGTAACCGGCGGCCATGCATTGAGTGAACATGAAAAACTGGTGCTGGAAGCGCACACCATGCTGCGGCTTGCAGAAAAAGAAAAGCTTGCTTACCGTGATCCGGATGATAATACGCATACAAGGCTGGAAAAATTTCTGGAGAAGATCAACGACTTATTGTTGTCGGCCAATAATGTTATTTCAAAAACGTACTTTAAACATGTGCAAACGCCACGGCAGTTGTTCTCGGTAGATAGTATATAATGCCAGGTGTTGATGATAGATGATGGGCTGTGGGCGATAGCGCTTTGTGGCGGCTTTTGTCCGGGCTTTCCGCTGCAAGTCCTCACCGCCGCTTTGCAGCGGTTGCGGGCTTTCCGCTTCAATCCCGCAGCCCGTTGGCGATAGCAATACGTTGAAACAAGTTGTACAATATGATCATTTATGTGATGACTAAATGACCTTTACTTTTGTCTGGAAATACCTCTTGAAAGTGATCAAATAATTTTTGCATTTTGTATTTTAAGCAAAACAGAATCGAGGTTTTTTATCCAGGTAATTATATCGGAATCTATCCATATCAAAATTTCTATAATAGCATTATAAACATTTTCCGCATAGGATAAGTCAACCATATTTCCATTAAAACAAATAGGTTCGTTGTGATTAATACGATTTCTGAATTGCCGTATTTTATTCAGTTTGTCACATACTTGTTTACGCCCATGCCCGGAAGGTAAATTGTTGAATATTTGTATAGGTCGCCCTAGTAACAAACGATAATGGTATACTTCAAATAAATCAGTCCAAAATCCTAATGATTGATCCGCAATAATTTTGCCTGTAGTAATAGGAAGCCCTAAACGTCTAATTCTTTTTTCAGACTTTTCAACTGAAGATTTTAGAAAATCATTTGTAACCTTTCTTCCTGTTTTCTGATCAAAGTAGCTAAGAGTAGGATGCATCATAAAACCATTCTTTTGGTTTATAATCCAGTCCGGGTCTTTAAAGTGCGCAGATAGTATTACGTTCAATCTGTTTCTTAACACAACTTCGAGAACGCCCAATAACGGATGAAATGCCTGTGCAATTTTTAAATTTGCTTTATACAACTTTACAGCGCTTGTTTTTTTATAGCCTGTGGCCATCAGGTATCTGCCAATACGTTGGGCAGATAGATATAGCCCCACCTTTTGGAATTTCATAAAGCCGGATCGTTTTTGTAAATATCGGTAATAACATTTATTTTTGTACCATGATGCTTAGTCAAGCCTCTTGCTGAAAAGCAACGTAACTAAGCTTAAGATTTTAAAGGGTCGCTTTTGCGGCCCTTTAATTTTATAGCAGGTTATCTTATCTTTTTTGAAGGGCATTTGTTATCCGGCTTCGCTGCATACATCAATAGGCGCCATGATTCATTTCTTTTTTGTATCTATGCTGTATAGGTCGCAATTTTTTAGCCACTTTTTTCATGAATTACCGCATTACCCATATCACAGAATATATCTATAACGAAACAGTGGGTATTTGCCACAACATTGCAAGGCTTATACCGAGAGATACAGAAAAACAGGTGTGCAGAAATATCAGCATACAGATATCTCCGCATCCGGATGTACAAAATGAATACGATGATTTCTTTGGCAATCATGTGTGCTATTTTGTGATACAGCATGAGCATAAGAAAATGAAAGTGAGTGTAACGTCTGAGATCACCAGGCTTCAATCCTTCAACTACCAGATTGATCTGTATCACAAGAATAGTTGGGAAGAAGTGCTGGAACAGTTAAATGAGCCACAGCCCGAATACCTGGATGCCAAGCAATACATTGCTGAAACAAAGATGACGGAATCCACCCTGGAGATAAAAAATTATGCATTGCAATCTTTCACACCGGGCAGGACCGTTTTTGAAGCAACACAAGATCTGATGCACCGCATCTATCATAATTTTGAGTTCACACCTGGCATTACCATGGTGGCAACGCCGCTTAGCGAAGTGATGAAACAACGCAAAGGTGTTTGCCAGGATTTTGCGCACCTGGGTATTTCCTGTCTTCGCTCTATTGGCCTGCCTGCAAAATATATCAGCGGTTATATAGAAACCCTGCCCCCGGAAGGTAAAGAAAAGCTGGTTGGCGTTGACGCCTCACATGCGTGGTTCGCAGTGTTTATACCCGGTATGGGTTGGATAGAGTTTGACCCCACCAACAACCAGGTACCCGGCGAACAACATCTTACCATTGGCTGGGGAAGGGACTATGCTGATATCGCCCCATTAAAAGGCGTATTGTTCAGCAGCAGCACCCAGGAACTGAAAGTGTCTGTGGATGTAAGAAGAATATAATTCATCAGGCATCCTGCATATGCTTTACTATGCCCTTACTTTCATAAGTACTGCATGAATAAACTGAAGCTTCTCCGCTACTTTAGGTGTAATTACAAAAGGATATATATCCTGTAAACCCATGCTTCTGTTTAGGCTATTCATGGCTAAAGTAAGTGGCAGCCAGAAGTTGATGATCTTCTCAAAGTCTTTTATTTCGTAAGGGTCAGTTTTTATATCCGCATTAAATTTTGAGGAGATTTTGGTATGAATGCCAATGCCATAAGCGTAAGCTGTTTCCAGCGTGTCTACAATGTGCATATAATGCGCCCAGGTTTCGGCCCAGTCTTCCCAGGGATGCGTGCTGGCATAGGAACTGATAAAGTTTTCATTCCAGTTGGCAGGTGCTCCTTCATTGTAGTGGCGTTGCAGGGCCTGGCCATAATCTTCCTGCTCATCGCCAAACAATGCCCTGAATTTGGGTAACCATTTGCTGTTGCTGATCAATCTATCCCAGTAATAATGCCCTATCTCATGCCTGAAATGACCCAGTACCGTACGATAAACTTCATCCATCGATTTGCGGGCCATCTCTCTTTCTATATCATCTGCTTCAGCAATGTTGAGCGTAATCAACCCGTTATCATGACCGGTAAGTACACGCTCACTATCATTACTTGGTTCATCGGCCACAAAGTCAAAGGCGAGACCGGTTTCGGGTTCTGCCACCTTGTTCACCACCGGCAGCTTCATTCTTAATAAGGCATATACCAGCCGGTGTTTGGCAACCTCAATTTTGCGCCATCTTTCTGCATAATCCGGTTGATCAAGTGGTGGGATCGTCCGGTTAAGATCACAGGCCTTACAAAATACGGATGGATTATTTTCCGGTACCAGCCAGTTGCATACGCCATGCTGATGATTGTCACAATATTTATAAAGTGTTTTATAAGATTTGTCGTGTGGTTTAAACAAGCCGTTTTTTTCTACAGTAAAGGAAATCATCTGTTGCGTTTCTGCTACAAAACCAAGTGAAGACTGGCAATTGCCGCAAAAAACATTCTCGAAATAAACGGGCTGACCGCAATGGTTGCATTTGAAGAGTTTCATAATGTACAGTATTTTACAAAAGGTTTGCCAGAGCTGTGAGACATTACCTTTTCCTTCAAAAGAAAATTACTTCATAAACTTTTTTACGATCCTGTTTTTACCGATTAAAAAAGCAATGTCGAAAAACACGGGCATGTGGGAAAGATATTTTAATACGGCAGCTTTCTTTTTCATATCGGCCCCAATGACTTTGTAAAGCTGCTGTTCATATTGCTGAAGAAACAGCTTGCTGAAATTTTGCTGTTGGAAGCTTCGGATAGCTTGTTCTGCCGCCAGCTTTCCGCTTAATACAGCGTTGCCGATGCCGTCGCCGCTTATAGGATCAACCAGGCAGGCAGCATCACCGGCCAATAAAAAATGATCACCGCTCATCGTTGCCCATCTTGAACCCAGCGGAATGCCACAGCCCTGCAATTCACTTTCCGGGGTTGCTTTTTTCAGCTTTTCGCGTAGTATGGGTGAGCGCTCAATAAACTCATAAAACGCTTTCTTTACGTTGATGTTTTTCTTTACCACATCTGCTGATAAAAGACCAAAACCAACATTGGCCAGTCCACCTTTCACGGGGAATATCCAGAAGTAACCTGGCAGGTATTTTTTATCAAAGTATACTTCTGTACAGGTTTCATCAAGGTTGTCAATATTGCTGTAATAAGCTCTAACTGCAGCTACATGATGTTTGCGATCCACCTGGTAGCCGGCAAGTTTTTTGGCGGATATACCATTAATTCCATCCGCACCAATAAGCAGCGTACAGCTAAAACTTTGTTGTGTTTGTTTGCACGTAACCGTATAACCCGAACCGTCACGGGTAATATCAGTAATGTTTACTTTCTCATAAATAGCTGCACCCGTATGCTGTTTTACCGTAGAGAACAGGAAGTGATCAAAGTTCATCCGGGTAGAAGTATAAGCTTCCAGCCGCCAGTTAAATTCAAGCGATCTGTTGTGATAGAAACAGGCTGTTTTACGCGTAGGTAATTTTTCGGGGAATGATAACAACTCCTTCGAAAACAGGGGATCAATTTCCTGCAGAAATTTGATGGCTCTTCCAGGAATAGCATCGCCGCATACCTTGTCTCTGGGGAACTGGTGTTTATCAATCACGGCTACCTTAAGGCCGCTGTGTTGTAGTGCAAGCGCACAGGCACATCCGGCCGGGCCGGCCCCTAAAATAATGATATCATAAAAAGAGGAAGAAGTAGTTGGTGCTGCAATCATAGCCATGGATACCGAAGATATACAAGAAAAAGCAGTTAGTAAACCGGTGCAGACCTTCCTGTAATAAAGAAACGAACAACCACTGCAATCACCAGCGTCGCTGCCACCAATAGCTGCATCCTGGTTCCATGATCGCGGTCTTCTTCCGCATACATATATACACGTCGTCCATCAGGAAGTGTTTTCCTGGAATAGGAGAGCGTCCAGCCGATAATGGCGCCAATAATACCGCCGGCAATGCTGAAAATATAACCGGCGTAAATCCAGTACCGGTGTACTCTTTCAGGTGTAATCAAAGCGTCTGTTCTCTGTTCTTTCAACAGGTCTGCAAGTGCAGGATTTATTTCGAGACCTCTTTCCTCAAGCAGCTTTTGTGCAAGCTGGTAATCGTAGGCGCCCCATTCATCGGGTTTGGTAATAATGTCAATTAATTCCCGGTCAGTAAAATCATAGAGATAATATCCGGGATCGGCATCCGGCAATGAACGGTAATAATCTTCCAGCGCTTTACGCGCCCTTATAAAATCAGCAGGTAACAGTTTAAGGTTAATCTCCGCATTAAATTGGTTGTTGGCAAAACTGGGGTCAAAAAAATGCCGGTTATCTTCCAGTTCATAGGGAATATCATAGATGGCGAGTTTACCAGCTACAGCCTGAGCGAGCCCGGGATCATGAAATCGCTGAAAGGTTAAATATTGTTCGGGCATGGTGCCGGGAGTTTATGCTGAAAATAAGTTTTTATAAGAAATGACGGTTGTTGGTGATGAAAATATTTCGATAAGATTATGTGCAGTGAAAGCTGCTCCACCAGCAATCAAGTCCGTCTGTTGCCATATGCATTAATAAACCAACAGCGATGATGCGCAGCCTGCGGATGAAGAACATTCCCGCATAACAAATGCAGGCAATATAACTGTGCAGCGGATGAAAGCCAATACTGCAGCGGCATGGTTGATAAATGGGATTGGCCAGTAAATGATCAAGATCAACCAGCATGGTGGCCAAAAAAACGAGGTACACCGTAATCCATCGTTCCTTATAAAAACGCCAGGCGATGATAGCCGGGAAGATAAAATGTAAAAAATAGTGAACAATAAACTGCATGCGTTACTTCCTGTCTGGTAACTAAAGGGAATAACCTACCATCACTTCTTTTATAGAAATGAACGTTAAATAAAGGGAAATAAAATTTAGAATTTCTTGTAAGGAGGACGCTTGTTATAGCCACCACTACTACCACCGCCATTATTGTTCCAGCGATTGCCGCCGCCACCGCCGCCATAGCTTCCACCACCGCCACCGCGTTGTTGTTGCTCTTCGGCTTGTTTTACAGACATCTGTTTTCCTTTCAGGTTAGCGCCATCCAGGGCTTCAATGGTTTGACGGGCGTCGTTGTCATCGGGCATATCCACAAAGCCAAAACCTTTGCTTTTGCCGGTTTGCCTGTCCACAATTAGTTTAGCCGAGGCTACTTCGCCATACAGTTCAAACATTTCTTTAAGGTCGATGTCGTCAAAATCCGGTGACAGGCCCGCAACGAAAAGCTTCATGGTGTGCTGTTTAGTCAGCAAACTTACAAAGACTATGGCCAAAAGCAGAATTTGTTTTTGACCGGTATTTTAACCGGCTTAAATGGTTGCTCATCGTTGCGCGTCTATATATTCGTTTTATCTTTTGTATATTGTATAGCACACAACAATTGCCGCATGGAAATGCTTACCAACGGGTTAAAGGATGATATTCTAAAGTTTCTGATTGCCTTGCTTCTCGGTGCTATTGTGGGGGCAGAGCGTGAGTACCGCTCAAAATCAGCCGGTCTTAGAACGATGATACTGGTGTGCTGCGGCGCCTGCATTTTCACTATTATATCGCAGCATCTTGGCGCTGCTAACCCTGACAGGATTGCCGCTAATATTATCACTGGCATTGGTTTTTTGGGTGCCGGTGTAATATTCAAGGAAGAGAACCGCGTGAATGGTATTACCACCGCCACGGCTATCTGGATGGTATCGGCCCTGGGTATGTCTGTAGGCGCCGGGTATGTACTCCTGGCTTTACTGGCAACCTTTGCCGTATTAATGGTGTTGGTGGTATTAAAGTATTTTGAAAATTTTATTGAGAAGGCCAACCAGTTGCGCAATTATAAAATTGTTTGCGTTTATAACAATGAAACGCTTGGCAGGTATGAAACCTTATTCAAACAATATAAATTGAAAGCATTGCGTGCCAGCCAGAATAAAGTGGGCGACCGTATTACCGGGCATTGGCTGGTGCAGGGAAGAGCGGGCAATCATGAGCAACTGATACAATTATTGCTTACCGACCCGACAATAGAAGAATTCGATTTTTAATTACTGATCATGAATACTGTTTTTGAAAAGATTACATACTACAACCGTAACAGGAACGCGGTATTTGTTCAATGGAAATACCGGTTGCTGGCTGAAAGTGTTTTTCGTTTTTTCCGCGGCACCTGCCATCTTTTCTTCGAAGATCTTGCCAGGAATATTTCCTGGAAAGACGATACAAAATGCTGGATTTGCGGCGATCTTCATCTTGAAAATTTCGGCAGCTATAAGGGCGATAACCGCGTGGTTTATTTTGATATGAATGATTTTGATGAAGCGATACTTGCGCCCGCTACCTGGGAAATTTCGAGGATGTTAACGAGTATTTATCTTGGCGCCAAAACCTTATCACTGCCCTTGCGAACTGCCAATGCACTTGCGGATACTTTTCTCGATACCTACATTATCACGCTTCAGAATGGTAAGCCAAAGGTGATAGAGAAGGAAACCGCCAAAGGCTTGCTGAAAGAACTTTTATTAACGGTGCGCGACAGAAGTGAACGACGGTTTATTGCAGAACGCACTTTAAAGGAGGACAATCTGCGTAAACTGAAAGCGGTAAAAGGTAAGGTGGTATTGCTGAAAGATGGTGAAAGAAAACCAATACAAACAGCGATAAAGGAATTGTTTAGAAAGGATGCGCTGCTGAAAAAGTTCAGGTTGATTGATATTGCGCATCGTATCGCCGGCACTGGCAGCGTAGGGCTAGACAGGTACGTTGTACTTGTACAAAAAAAGATTGGTGATGATTACCGGTTGATAGATATTAAAGAAGCTACCGCTTCGTCGTTAGCTCCTTATGTAAAATTGCAGCAACCTGCGTGGCCCGATGAAGCAACACGCATCATCTCCCTGCAAAAGCGGTTACAGCATGTCTCCCCCGCATTGCTTCATCCTGTGCAACTGAACACGAAATATTTTGTATTAAAAGAGCTGCAACCCACGCAGGATAGAATGGATCTTGCTTTATGTAACGGGGATATAGAAAAATTAAGGAACATTATAAAAACGATGGCCACGATTACCGCCTCTGCCCAACTTAGAGCCACCGGAAGGCAAGGCTCTTCAATTGCTGATGCCTTAATCTCTTTTGCAGCAGGAGGGGAGTGGCGCGCACCGGTGCTTGCATATGCATCGTCTTATGCAAAGCTGGTGAATACACAATACAAGGAATATTGCAAGGCATATGCACAAACGCTATCATAATAAAATGGCCTTGTTTGCATGTAAACAAAGCCAAAAATTTATTTAATCTCCAGCAGCCAGCCTTTCCCTTTTTCAACAGGTATTGAATCATTAACGTTAAATGTTTTACCCGGCTGAAAGCCTGTCGCTTCCGGTGCGACCAACCTGGCTTTTGATGCGTCAATACCCAGCTTATCCCAGTCAATCTTTAATTGCACACTTGTATCATCATCCGCCCAGCTTGCAATGGAAACAAGCGCAGCACCTTTCTTTTTATATACGGTGGCAAGCACTTTATCATTACTTGTTTTAACCGGGCAACGATCACTCCAGTAGCCAATCATTTCCGATCCTTTGATGCCAAATTCATCCCAGATATGCCAGATGGGCCTCGGGTCTGCATTATCGCTCCAGGGCATACGGTTGGTCATGCCATAGATCATACCACGCCAGGGATTACCACCGCCCTGCAGCATCTCACCCATCAGGCCGAAAGGGATACCGCTAACCTCGGTTAGAAAGAAATCAGGATTGTTTTTCTCATAGTCAAAATATTCACCAAACCAGAGACGGTTCAGGTAAGGAAAATGCTCCATGTAGAGGTTGGCGCTGTTGTTAAACCCATCACTTTTATTGTACTGGTTGGCCGAATGCAAATCGATAATACCGGGGTGACCATCCTTTGTAAGTACGCGCTTAATACGTTTCATCGTTACACGGTCAAAAGCTACATCATCCAGGTAAATACCATCGATGCCTACATGCTGAACCAGCCAGTTCATCCCTTCTACATAGTAATTGTGCCAGCGGCTCATGCCACTGTTTACAATGGCTGCGTCTTTTATTTCCGGTACAAACCATGCCGCGATATAGTCATCCCCGATATGTTCCTGCAACCAGCTAAAACCACCGCCTTTACCCGGCGAATAAATTTCATGCCCAAGGCTTCGCAGTGCAAAGGTTTCATATGCCCTGTCGGATACTTCCCGAACCGTATTATAGATTTTTACTTTCAACCCTTTACTGTGTGCTTCATCAATATAAGCCTTCATCTTTTTATACTCAATAAACGGGTAGTTGATCCAAGGATTAATAGGTGTACCATGATGAATGTTTACAATGGTTGCACCTGTTGCTTTGATGGTATCGAGGTTATCATATTTGTGATAGAACCGGTTTGCCCACTGAAAATCCGTATTGATCGTATGAAACGGCGTGATGAGTAAGTTGAAGTTGTAATAAAGCGTGTCGCCCTTTTTCATGCTGCGTTCTCCGCTATAGTTGTTGGCAAGAATAGAACTTCCTTTCTCCCCGATCGTGATGCCTCCCTTGTTTTCATTACCCCACGAAGACGGCAGCAACAAAGGCTTCTGCAGATAAAAGTTGGTATTCAGCGGGCGCACATATTTTTCATCCCGCAAAGAATATTGCAACCCGGCATTTACGTTCCCTATCCATGCACCATCCTGGTTTTTACTGGCAACATTCCATTTCCAGTTAAACCCTTCTTTTCTATAGCCACCTTTTTCGCCAAGACCTATCATATACTTCGCCACATCTTTTGCAAAAGGGATATGCATAGTGATGTCTTTAAACGCGATATCCTGCAATGCAATCACCTTAACGGTATAGGAGAGAAAGCCATCAAACTCAAGTGTGGCAGATACATCCATCGAAAGCGTATCGTTACTGCTCATTGCCGTCCATGCGAAAGTACCCGGTGATTGTTTGGTAAACACAACACCTTTACTTTTTAGCTGCATGTTCTGACCATCGGATTGCTTCGTAAAATGAAAATGGATCGGTTCCGTAACCAGGTTGGTGGGATCGTTTTTATAAGAGGTCATCTCCTGTGTAAAAAAGGTTTGTATCTGTTTGGGGAAACCATCCACATTCAGTTCAACCTTTCTGCCAAGCAGGCTTATCGTGTGGTCATTCAATGTGAGATTGGTATAGGGTGCAATAACCGTATTCTCCTGTGCGATGGTTGAATTCAGCCATTTCAACCTTGTCTGTTTCCAGGGCTCGCTGATGCCGGCATCCGTTAAGGTTTTATTTGTTACAGTGAGACTAATGTCTACTGTTGTGGGCGCCGCATTTTGCGCAGTGATGGTAGCCTTGCCTTTATATACGCCGGCAGTTGCGTTTACCGGTACATCAATACCACACCACATGGCCTGCACTTCTTTTTCCGGCACATCAACGGTGGCAGTAAAAGCGGTTGCATCATATTTAGTGCCGTTGGTATTGATGCATCCTATTTGTTTTGCAGGAATGTGATTGCCCGTTGCGGCTGTAAGATCAGAAAACGTAACCTGCACATCATTCAATGACTGTAAAGCATAAACGCCCAACTGGAAAGCATAATATTCTCCTTTGACCGCCTGCCCCGCAAAAAGATTGTTGATCCCTTTTTTTATCCAACGATAGGGCAACCGGTCTTTCATCCTGATCGGGAACAGGCGATCTTCCGGGAATACAAGATAATCTTTGCGGCTGCTTTTGTTTACCAGCATGGCAGTTTCTTTCTCTGTAGCAATCACCTCCATGGGATAAAAGCTGTTGAAAGAATCTATCGATTGTATCTCTTTAACTATCGTGTTTGATTTACTATTTTCCTTCACCTGTGCCAGCCAGTCCGGCGAAGCAGTGTCCTCGGGTTTCAGGTAAACGCCTTTGGGATAATTGGCCCGTCCTTCGTTCTTATAAGGCATATAATAGGCATAGTATGTACCCCTGCCGGAAACGGGTTGAAAATATAATTCACCGGATTCATTGGTAACATGACTGGTTGTTGTATTGGTGATTTTCTTACCTGTTTTGGCGTCCTGCACAATCACTGCTTTTTCTTCGGGGTGAACATCGCGTCTCCTCCATTTGATCTCTGCTTTTGCCACATTTCCCTGGCCGTTAAAGCTGATCACTGCCCGATGATTACCCAGTGAATCGGCATCCCATTTACGATGTGTATTGGAAAAAACCGGTTCCTGTGAAAAACTTATCATCCATAAAAAAGAAAGAATAAATAACAAGAGGATCTTCTTCATCGGTTACATGCTTTGGGTATAAAACTAGGGAAAACAATGGCTAAGTTTTTGGCGGAGTCGCAAAGAAAATTAGCGCAAACGTTTGATATGATTTTGCAAGCGTTTGCATTAAAGTAAAATATTATATGATAAGCGGTAAGATGGTTTTAGACTGTGGCATAAGCTATCTTAGATGTCTTCAGATCAAACTAATTGTTAAGCAAAACCTTCAACACCATGCGAAAAGCTATAAAGCTGCTATGTTGTCTATTGACATTTTTTTTAGTTACGCAGGTTCAGGCACAACAAAAAGATATTACCGGTACAGTAGTGGATGCCAAGGGCAATCCTTTATCTGGTGTTTCGGTAAAGCTGAAAGGCACTAAAACAATTATTACTACTGGTGCCGATGGTAAGTTTTCACTGAAAGCAGGAAGCAAAGATGTTCTTCAACTATCTTTTGTAGGATTTACAGATCAGGAAGTAAACGTCTCGGGACAGGCGTCTTTTTCTATCACACTGGAAGAAGCTTCACAGAAGCTGGATGATGTGGTGGTAGTGGGATATGGTACGCAGAAAAAGAAAGACCTCACCGGTTCTATCAGCTCCATCAGCAGTGATCATCTTAACCTTGGAGGAACTACTGCCAACCTTGCACAAGCTATACAGGGAAGAGCAGCCGGTGTTCAGGTACAGCAATCTGATTTTTCTCCCGGCGGCGCGATGTCTATTACTATTCGCGGAGGTAATTCAATCAACACCACCAACGCTCCTCTATATGTAGTAGATGGTTTTATTTCTGACAATGGAAACCAGGTAAACCCCAATGACATTGAGGATATACAGATTCTTAAAGATGCTTCGGCCGCAGCCATCTATGGTGCCCGTGGCGGTAATGGCGTAGTACTGATCACCACCAAAAAAGGAAAAGCCGGTAAGGCGATTATTGAAGGAGATGTATCCCGCGGCAGACAATTTCTTAAGTATAAACCAGCCTTGTTAACCGGTCAGCAATACACTGATATTCAGAACGCGATTGCAGCAGAAGATGGCAATCCTCCTCCTTTTCCTTCCAGCTTCCCGGTAAGTAATACAGACTGGTGGAAAATCGCTAACCAGAATGCAGATGTAGACAATGCCTCTGTAAGCGTGAGCAGTGGTGATAAAAATTCTAAGCTTTACATTGCGGTAAACTATATCAATCAAAAGGGTGTGCTGCAACATACCGGAATGCAACGGTATTCAGCAAGAATCGGTGCCGAAAAATCTTTGAATGACCGCATTAAGATTGGTGCTAATTTTTATGGTGCCAGCAAGAAAACAGACCTGCAATCTTATACAGGAGATATTACCGCCCCGTTATTTGGCCTGCTTACGGCGCCACCTAACATCCCGGTATATAATGCAGATGGCAGCTACTACAGGTATCTCGGTAAAAACAATGCTTATGCAGTATTGATAGAACCAACCAATGATTCCTATAACAAATTGTTTAATGGAAATATGTTCCTGGACTACCAGCTTATTAAAGACCTTACTTACCATATAAGTGTAGGAGGGGAATATTCCCAAACCACTAACGGGCAGTACACACCTACAACACTAGTGGCGGGGCAAGCCGCCAATGGTATTGCCAGTGAACAGATCTACACATCTTTCAGGTGGCTTGCTGAACAATACCTTACCTATAAGTTTAAAACCGGTGTTCATTCTTTTACTGCATTGGTGGGTACATCAAGCCAGAGAGATAATTTTGAAGCCCTGGGTGCGGGCAGCCGTGGCTTTCCCACAGACCTGTTTTTATATTATAACCTCAATGCCGGATCTATTCCAACCATTGCAGGCGCGGCAACACCTATGAGCAGTAAGATTGAATCAAAACTCTCTTCTTATTTTGGAAGACTTAACTATTCATACAAAGAAGAATTGCTGGCAACATTTACATTAAGAAGAGACGGCTCTTCCAAATTCGGTTCCAGTAACAGGTGGGGAACTTTTCCGTCAGGCGCCATTGCATGGCGTTTATCTGATAAGGATTTCGTGAAAAATTCCAAGGTGGTTTCCAGCCTCAAAGTCCGTCTGGGTTATGGCCTTACAGGTAATGACCGCATCGCCGATTACGCTTCTTTAAGCAGGTTTACCAATTATAGCACCGTACTAAGACCAGACGGCTCTTTGCAGGTGGGCATAGAGCCTGCCACGCTTGCCAACAATGATCTTAAATGGGAAAGTACCAGCCAGTTTGATCTTGGCGTGGACGTAGGTTTTGCCAACGGAAGGGTAAATGCAACTGTAGACATTTACCGCAAGAAAACATCTGATTTACTGATCAACATTCCGATTGGCCAGTGGTGGGGTTTTACTTCTCAGTTAGGCAACGCAGGTGCGATAGAGAACAAGGGGATAGAACTCGGTATTACTACAGAAAACTTCAAAGGAAAAGATTTTGGATGGAGCACTACGTTTAACATTGCTTACAATAAACAAAAGTGTTTATCTCTTGCAAACAGTATTAAGATCATCAGCACGAATACAGCTAACCCAAGCGGTGTGGTTTCTGCACGTGAATTTACACGGCTTGAACCTGGCAAAGAACTTGGTACCATCTATGGCTTTAAATATGCAGGCGTAATTAAAACCGGTGAGAAATATGATGCCCAGCCAAATTCAAAAGCAGGAGATCCAAAGTATGAAGACCTTGACGGTGATGGTGTGATCACTCCTTCAGACAGGACTTATCTTGGTAATACTTCGCCAAGATATATCACTGGTCTTAGTAATGATTTTCATTACAAAGGATTTAACCTGAACATCTTTTTCCAGGGTGCATTCGGATATTCTTTATACAACATGAATCGCCTTGTACTGGAATCAACCACTGGTGCAGATGCGTTAAACAGGTTTGTTGCAGGAAAGAACGAGAATACAAGCATACCGCGTGAAGGCTATTTCTTAAGTACTTATGGCAGTTATGTAAATTCAAGGTTTGTAGAAAATGCATCTTATGTACGTCTTAAATCGGTATCGCTGTCTTATAGTGTGCCGGCCTCTGTTTTTAAAGCAGTGAAGTTTATTGAAGGGTTACAGGTATATGCTTCTGCACAAAACCTGTTAACCTTTACAGGATATACAGGTACCGATCCTGAGGTGAATGTACATGCAGGCAGCGCCATCAGCAGCACCAATACAGGCGGTAATATTACCGGTTCAGGTGCAAACGTAGGCGGTGGTTTGGACTTTGGCGTATTTCCTTCGTTCAGAACTTTTCTTGTGGGTGCAAAACTGGCCATTCATTAAAACATGCTGAACGGATTATTTAACTGACTTACCTAATTTATTATAACATGAAGAAATATCATTTTTTGTATTCACTGGTTGTTGTAGCTATACTCAGCTCCTGTAACAAATCTCTTGAGCCCAAAGTATATAGTTCGCTAACTACCGTAAATGCATTTAATACAGAGTCTGATGCTATTGCTGCAGTAAATGCGGTTTACGCAAGATTAAAAGGCCCTGCCGTGGGTGACAATTTTACTTACTGGACAGTCAGGCATTTTGCGCTGACTGATCTCACAACAGATGTAGGCCATTGTTCTTACGGAGGCGATCCTGGTCAGCTTTCACTTGCACAGTGGAACTCATCTAACGGGTTGATCGGTCAGGACTGGCAGTATATGTATAAACTTATTGCCAATGCGAATAATGCTTTATTCAATATCGGCAACATGACCACCATAAGTGATGATCAAAAGAACCAGTTCTTCTCCGAGATCAGGTTTTTAAGGTCTGTTGCTTATATGGATCTTACAGATGCATGGGGCCCGGTGATTTTATCTACAGAAAAAGATGTGGCCAGTCCGGATTATATGAGCCAGCCTAAACCATCGCCGGTTGCTTCTGTAGATTCACTCATGATCGCAGACCTTGAATTTGCTGCTGCACATCTTCCTTTAAACTATGAGAACAATGCCTTTTACAACAGTAATGATGTAGGCCGTGCAACCAAAGGTGCAGCGCTTACCCTGCTTTCAAAATTATACCTGCGTGAACATGAGTGGCAAAAGGTTGCAGATGTTACCAAACAGGTGATGGACTTAAACGTGTACAATCTTTATCCATCTTATCTTGGATTGTTTCTGGAATCTAACAAGTGGTGCCAGGAGAATATCTTTTCTGTATTGTGTGATGCCAATACCAATGGTGCAGAGTTGATGAATCACTTTGGGCCACTAAACCACCCGGTAATCACAAACAGGTGGCAATACTATGCGGTAACCTGGGATTTTTATAACACGTTTGAAGAGAACGATGAAAGAAAGCAATGCTTTTACCCCGAATATACAGGTGTGGATGGATTAAAATATATGCAGCCGCCTACGCTTGGCGCTACACCGCCGGAAGGCTTTAGTTACATGGCCGATGTAGCAACGAAAAAGTATGCAGATTCAACCGGCTCTATCAACTCGTATTATGATGGCCATAGTGTAGACATTCTTCGTTATGCAGATGTGCTGTTAAGCAGGGCAGAGGCATTGAACGAACTCAATGGCATTAACTCTGAAAGTTTTAGCCTGGTAAATGAAATCAGGAGAAGATCAAAAACTACAGAACTTAAAACTGCAGACTTTAACCAGAGCACCTTCCGTGATGCCTTGCTGCAGGAACGTGGGTGGGAATTTTTCTATGAAGGCAAACGCAGATCAGACCTGATAAGGATGAACAAATATGACGTGATCGTAAATGCTTATTTAAAGAGAGTTGGCCAGCCGCAGGTAATTACGATGCCTAAAAACAAATACTTTCCTTACCCACAGGGTCAGGTGGATCTAAATCCCAACCTTGATAACTCGGACAGGTAAAGTCATCGTAAGAAAGCACTTGCCTCAAATGGGGCAGGTGCCTGATAAAACTTTATTTTTATAAAAATGTGATGATGCCAGGCTATCGAATACATCTTCTTTTTTGTCTTCTTGTTTTCATCCTCGCAGGCTGTGGCAACCAGGACGTGAATTTGATTAAGGAGATTCATATCGGACTTCATAACAACAATGAATTAAAAATACAGGTAGAGGTAAGCACCATTGAAAAAACAGACCTTTATGTAGAGTACTGGCCAGATAGTATTCCTCATCCTGTAAAGATCAAGTCAGTAACATCACTGGGAAAAACAGCACACTCGCTTGTGCTTTGCAATATTATTCCTTCAACAAAATATAAGTATGATATTGTAACGATCAGCAACGGAAAGGAAACGCGAAGCAAGGAATATGACTTTGAATCAAAACCATTGCCTTTCTGGCTGGAAGAGCAGTTCAAGTACAATGCTGCTTTTGCCGATTCCTTGCCTGGTAAATTCAAAACAGGATGGATGTTGCTAAATAAACGGGAAACACCCGGCGTTGCATACATCGTGGATTATAAAGGACGCATACGCTGGTATCATGTAGTAGATAAAACAGGTTTCAAGGTAACGCACTTTACAAAAGACACCACCATTTTATCCATCCTTGGAAAAAATGACGAACCCACCAGCTATGGCAGCGAGATACTTGAGGTAAACCTCAACGGCGATACCGTACTGCATCTTAAAAAAGGGCAGGGCGATTTTAACCAGGTAATTCATCATGAAATTTTAAAGAATGATAAAGGCCAGATCGTCACATTATTTGTAGATAAGCGTGTAATTGATTTAAGAACTGTGGGCGGTGCAGCAAAAGACACCGTAAACGGAGACGGCATTTTAATACTCGACAAACAGGGAAAAAAACTTTGGCAGTGGAGCGTGTTTGATGTGGTTGATCCATTAGGAGATCCAAAACTACTCGCTACAAAAAAAGACTGGATGCATGCCAACAGCCTGAATTATGATAAGGATGGCAACTACCTCATTTCTTTTTATAACAATGGGCAGATATGGAAGGTAGATGCGGCCACTGGCCGGGTGATCTGGAAGTTTGGTAAAGCTGGTACCATCATCATGCCGGCCGATTGCAGTTTCAGCCAGGCACATGCAGTACATATCAACCAGGAGGGCAGCCTGATGTTTTTTGATAATGGCGTGGAAGAAAGACGTTCTGAAATATATGCAGTGAAGATTGACGAAGCCGCTAAAACTTCACAGCTTACCCTTCATATAAAGTTGCCCGGAGAAATTTATAACGACCGTATGGGAAGCGCCTATATGATCAACGATACAACAGTACTGTGTTGTTCATCCAAAAGGCACATCACGGTATTAACCAATCGTAAAGGTGTATTATTATGGACGCTGGATACGGCTATACCACCCTATCGTGTAGAATTTATTGATGAAAAGAAAATGGCTCCTTACTTAATTAATTAGTCATGCTGTTAACAGGTACTTCTATAGATCAGGATAAAATAAACACTGAAGAAATTGCAGCCAAGCCCGGCTCCTCACTTGGTTACCTGTTCCTGAGCTTTTTGAAAGTAGGTGCTACTTCATGGGGCGGCTTTATGTCGCTGGTGGCGGTTATTCAAAAACAGCTTGTTGACAAAGACCGGGTTATTGACCAGGACACCATCCTGCGCGGTATTTCACTGGCATCTGTATTACCAGGACCAATGGCTGTAAATGTGGTGGCTTTCACCGGTTATAAAATAAGAGGTATTGCCGGCGCCTTAATCAGCATGGCAGGAGTATTATTGCCTTGCTTTGTGTTGATGTTGCTGTTATCAAAAGCATACCTGGTTTATGGAAATGTTCCTGCATTCGGGCATTTTTTTGATGGCATCCTGCCTGCCGTTGCGGCCATCATTGTAAGCGTATCCGTAACCATGCAAAAGAAAAATGTAAAAGATACAACTCAATGGATCATTGCTATTTCAGCCGCAATACTCGTACTCTTTTCAAAACATTTTCTTACCACTATATTAATCATTTTCTTAAGCGGGTTATCAGGATATCTCCTGTATCGTAAGGCTGATAAAAAACATCCGGCAAATACAACTATGCGAATTGCAGGGCCAAATAAATTTTTTCGTTACCTGCTCATTATTGCTGGTATAGCTCTTGTCTTTATTGTACCGGCAATTTTTTATGATGATAGTATAAACACATCATTTCATATTACAAAAGATCTCGTTTACACTTTTTCGGGTATTAGCTTAACCCAGTTTGGCGGCGGTTATGTGATCATTCCATCTATGCAGAAGATCATTGTAGATCACATGCATTGGTTAAGTAATAAAGAGTTTACAGATGCCATCGCCATGGGACAGGTTACACCCGGGCCAATATTTATCAGCGCTGCTTTTGTTGGTTATAAACTGATGGGGTTCTGGGGTGCGCTCATCGCAACAATTGCGATCTTTTTACCCGCAGCATTACTGATTGTTTTTTGCGCAAGATTTATGGAACGTATCAGCCAGTCTGGTGCTGTAACAGCCATCTTCAAAGGTATAGCTCCTGCAATTACCGGGATGATCTTCGCTGCGGCAATCAGCATCTTATTAAAGTCATCGGTAGCGCCGGTAATCACCTGGTTATTGTTTTTAGCAGTGCTTATTGTTATTACCAGATTCAAAACAAATCCTGTTTACCTGATACCACTGGCAGGTATTGCGGGCATGCTCATCTTTTAAAAAAATTATATGAACTATCAAGCGATACAAATGATTGGCACGCAGCGCTCAGGCTCTAACCTGTTGCGACTGATGCTAAACCAGTTGAGTGATATTTCTGCGCCACATCCTCCACATATACTTGAGCGGCTGATGCCATTATTACCCGTTTACGGTGATCTTCATATCCCGGAAAATTTTGAAATACTGGTGGACGATGCTTGCCGTTTAGTGGAGACCAACCCGGTTGCCTGGACGGGTGTTATTCTCAACAGGCGGCTGATTGCAGAGTCTTGTAAAACTCCATCACTCACAGAGATCATGCGGATAATTTATGAACTGAAGGCTGCGGCTGATAACGCAACAAGCTGGATGTGTAAGAGCATGGCCAGCATTCATTATGCCGATCAACTGGAAGCGCATATCAAACCTTTGTATCTTCACCTGTACAGAGATGGGAGAGATGTTGCCTGTTCTTTTCGTAAGGCCATCGTGGGTGAAAAACACATCTACCATCTTGCCAGGCAGTGGAAGCAGGAGCAGGATCTTTCTCTTGCGTTGATGGATCAGTTGGGCAGTGATCGCGTGATACAGGTAAAGTATGAAGAATTGTTGACTCATCCCGAGAAGGAGATGCAGCGGCTTTGCCATTTTTTGGGTATTCGGTATAACGCTGCAGCGATGGAATATCACGTTTCTGAAGAAGCAAAAAATACCGCATCCAGTGGCGAAATGTGGCAGAATGTTCAGCAACCGGTAATGACGGATAACCATAATAAATACAGGAAGGAGTTAAGTACGGAAGATATCAGGCTATTCGAGGAAGTGGCTGGTGATACATTAGTGTCGTTAGGATATACGCCTGATAATCCAGGATATGCCGGAAGATTATTTTCTGAAGCCGAACGAGCTTCGTTTGATGAATTGAACAAAGAGATGAAGCGGCAGGCAAGGTTGAAGCAGAAGCCGGAAGACCTGCAGAAACGAAGTGCGCAGGATGCTTTATTAAACGAAATCAAAGAACGGGTAAGAAGCCATGCTGCGTAGTTGGCACTTTTTATTTATATATAAACAGATTTTAACTGAACTGCTAACTATGAGAAGATTACTATTTCTGCTGCTTTGTTCATCCGCCATCACCGCGAATGCACAACACCCGGCAACGGTAAAAGAATACCGGAAAACTTTTCCTACTTATCCATTCTCCGATCCCAATCCCATACCGTTATTGTCTGCTGTTTATCCTTATTTCAGGTATGATGGTTTTACTGATAAGCCTATTGACAAATCATGGAAAGTTGTCGAGCTGGAAAATGATTACATCCGGTTACTGATCCTGCCGGAAATCGGCGGCAAAATATGGGCTGCTATTGAAAAATCTACCGGGCAGCCATTTTTATATTACAACCATGCAGTGAAGTTTCGCGATGTGGCCATGCGCGGGCCATGGACCAGTGGTGGCCTGGAAGCCAACTATGGGATCATCGGGCATACGCCTAATTGCGCAACACCGGTGGACTACATTACCAGGTCTAATAAAGACGGCAGCGTAAGTTGTATCATCGGCACACTCGATCTGCTGACCAGGAGCAACTGGCGAATAAAGATTAACCTGCCTAAAGACAAAGCCTATTTTACCACGCAATCTTTCTGGCACAACGGAACGGAAGTTGAACAGCCTTATTATCACTGGATGAATGCCGGCATTAAAGCGAAAGGCAACCTTGAATTCATCTATCCCGGAACACATTATATTGGGCATGCTGGCGAAAATGCAGACTGGCCGGTGAATAAGAGCAATGGCAAAAAAATAGCCTGGTACGAGGAGAATAATTTCGGAGGGTATAAGTCTTACCATGTCTTTGGGAAATACACTGATTTTTTTGGCGCCTACTGGCATGATGAGGATCATGGCATGGTTCGTTATGGTTCACACGATGATAAAGCAGGAAAGAAAATCTGGATATGGGGATTATCAAGACAGGGCATGATCTGGGAAAAGATGCTTACAGATACAGACAGTCAGTATGTGGAAGTGCAGTCAGGGAGATTGTTCAACCAGAACGCGGAAGAAAGCAGCTTTACGCCTTTCAAGCACCGGTCATTTGCGCCTTACGCCACGGATGAATGGAAAGAATACTGGTACCCGGTGTTGCATACAAAGGGCATGGTGAAGGCGAATGAATACGGCGCACTGAACATAAAAAAAGAAGATGGATGGATGAAGATTTATTTTTCACCTGTACAGGCAATAAGCGACAGCATCGTGGTGAAATCAAATGATCGTGTGGTATACAGCAAAAAGATTATTGCAAAGCCATTGCAGTTGTTTGCAGATTCATTTAAGACGAATGTAGCCGAAGACGCTATTCAGTTAAGCATAGGAAAATATAAGATGGTTTATGATGGCAATCCGCAGGCAGATGTATTAAACAGGCCGCTTGATGCACCGAAGGATTTTGACTGGAATAGTGCTTACGGATTGTATCTATCCGGCAAGGAGTTGATGGATCAGAAGATGTATGACCGGGCGGAAGAAAAACTGAAAACCTCATTGGCAAAGGATAACAATTTTACGCCTGCGCTGGTGAAGCTGGCAGAATTGTTATACCGCAATATGCGCTACAAAGAGGCACTGGATGCAGCAGAAAAAGCATTGCGCATTGATACGCATGCCGGTGATGCCAACTATTATTATGGGTTGATCAACCTTGAACTAAACCGTATCACAGATGCCAAAGATGGCTTTGACATTGCATCGCTTTCAGCCGATTACCGCAGCGCTTCCTACACCATGTTAAGTAGGATTTACATAAAGGAACAAAACCTGGAAAAAGCCCTTCATTATGCAATCAAAGCCTGTGACTATAATCAGTTTAATATAGATGCTTTGCAGATGCAGGCGCTCATTTACAGGCAAATTCATGATGAAGCTGCAAGTGTTGAGGTCATCCGGCAAATACTTTCAGCAGACCCACTGAATCATTTTGCCGGTTTTGAAAGTTATCTTCAGCAACCTTCTGAAAAATCAAAGCAGACATTTATTTCTCTTATCAGGAATGAGCTGCCACAGGAAACAATCACGGAGCTCGCGATCTGGTATTACAAAACAGGGATGACAAAAGAAGCCAAAACACTTTTCAACTGGATTCCATCGTCTGTAGAAGCAGCTTACTGGCTGGCATTCCTCGACAATAAACAACTCAACTTCTCTACATTAAATCCAACGCTTTCTTTTCCTTTTCGTTCCGAAACCGCTATGGTAATGGAGCATCTGCTGCAACAACAAAATGAATGGCTGCTCAAGTATCAACTGGCATTAATTTATAAAGACAGAAACAGGCTGGCAGAAGCAAAGCAACTGCTGAAAGACTGTGGCAATCAACCTGCTTTCGCTCCGTTTTATGCTACGAGAGCAGCATTGCTAAGAGAAGATGATTCATCTGCATTAAGCGACCTGAAGAAAGCAGCAGCGCTTGATCCGCAATGGCGTTACCAGAAATTACTGGCAGAATATTATATCGGCCATAAACAGTATGATGATGCATTGTTGGTTGCGGAGCCGTTTTATAAGGCCAACCCTTCCAATTATATCATGGGTATGCTGTATGCCAAAACACTGCTGCTGACAGGTAAATACAAAGCAACAGATGCACTGCTGACAGGTATCAATATCATACCCTTTGAAGGCGCAACAGATGGCAGAAGCCTTTATCGTGAAGCCAAGCTGATGCAGGCAGCAGAACAGATGGAACAGCAGCAATATGAAAAGGCGCTGGCCTTTGTGAATCAATCACAAGAGTGGCCCGAGAACCTGGGTGTAGGCAAGCCTTATGAGGAAGATATTGATGTGCGGCTGGAAGACTGGATGACCTATCTCTGCAACCTGCATCTGCGCAAAACGATAGCCGTTGATGACAGGCTTGCGAAGATCATTGCATTTAAACCGTTAACAGATAATACCGTAAGAAATTTCATTGGTTCGAATGCATTGGTGACTGTATGGGCCTATCAAAAAATAAACAAGGCAGAGGATGGAAAACAGTGGCTGGAGGAACAATTGAAATTATACCCGCAAAACAAATCACTGCTGTGGAGCAAGGCAGTCCTCAACCAGGAAAATTCACCTGTAGAGGCTGAGGATAAAGATGCCAATATGCGCATCCTCGAACGTTTAATGCAACTAAAAGAAAAATGATGCCTGTTGATATAACACAGCTTTTACCAATAGTAATTGAAGCCGGCGAAGCGATTATGCAGGTGTATAATGCTGCAGATGCTGCCATTGAATACAAAGAAGACCGTTCACCGCTTACGGCTGCTGATAAAGCTTCACACCAGGTGATCGCTAAAGGATTGGCTATGCTCACACCGGAAATACCGGTGTTGTCAGAGGAAGGGGCAAACATCCCATATGAGCAACGTAAAAACTGGAATTATTTCTGGTGTGTTGACCCGCTGGATGGAACAAAAGAATTCATTAAACGCAACGGCGAGTTTACTGTAAACATCGCGTTGATACATCATAGTGCACCGGTAGCAGGTATCATTTATATACCGGTTACAGGTACATTATACTACGCAGATATCTACGGAAGTTTTAAACAAACAAGAGAGGGTATGCGCACTGTTTTAAAAGTAGATAAACTGTCAAAAGAATGGACAGCCGTTGGCAGTCGCTCTCATGCATCTGTAAAAGAAGAAAAGCTGCTTTCCGGCTATCCCGTTACCAGGACAATTGCAGCGGGAAGCTCCTTGAAATTTTGTATGATCGCAGAAGGTCTTGCTCATATTTATTACCGGGAAGGCCCCACGATGGAATGGGATACTGCGGCCGGACAAGCCATTGTTGAATATAGCGGTGGAAGATTAACCACCCCTGAAGGCGATGCTTTTATATACAATAAACCCTCATTGCTTAATGGAAGCTTTTTGTGCAAGGTGTAAGAAGTGATGTGGAAATGTAAGAATGTGCTAACATACTGGTTTGCCAATGTGATAGTAGGGCAAACTAACTTTGAACCTTGAACAAAACAAACCTTGAACACCTATTAAAGTGCAACAATTTAAAACTATAGTTGCTCATATTGCTTCCAGACAGAATTATCCGGAGCCGGGTTTTGCCCAGGGTGTACAGCGCTGGTAACCCATTGAGGTTGCTGAGTTAGTAATTGCCGCCATAGCTGCTCAACAACAGCATATGGCATTAGCGAACGTTCATTGTTCTTTTCATACTTGAGTTTTTCGATAATGCGATGGATACCCTGCAGGCAATCTTCCATAATGTTTTTTCCGTAAGCAGCAGTTGCTTCACCGGCATCTTCGCCTTGTGCATACCTGCTTTCAGTAATAGATTTGTTCCATCTGTCTGTATTGTTCATTTGTACCAGCGATGGATGAATGTACATCAACTGAGATATCTCATACTTGCCTGCATGATCTCCTGCATATTTACCATCAGTTAATTCAGGATCAGTAAAAACTTTTACCGGCATACCTGATACTTGTGTGAACGCATCTGCTGCCATCCTGAAATCTTTTTGATTACCACCGGCATGCCCGCTGATAACGATCGCACATTGAAACCCCGCATTGTAGAAGGCTCGCAACTGGTAAAGAAAAAAGTAAAGCAGAGGTGCTGCCGGCATAGACGTCATAAAGGGTGTTGTGTTGCCTACTACTTCTGCAAGCCAGGGCGCATGAAAACCGGTTTCATGTATCTGGTAACCTTGTGTGGGCGCAACAATGCCGCCCCAACACTTTGCTGCTTCTTCGCACAGCCATTCTGCTTTGAGTGTGTCCAGCCCAAGCGCGGCAATATGCCCGTGTGGTTCGCATAAGCCAAGCGGCAGGTATACCACCGGCAATGCATCCATACGTTCTTTAAATTCTGCTATCAATAATTCGCTCCACTTTACTTTTATATCAGCCATAGCTTCTATCATCAATATAAATTATACAGTTGCTTTTCTTTGTTCTTCGGCCTGGTTGGCTTTATCAAGATCATTAGCGCCAGACCAGTATTTGGAATGATAAAGATTATTCACCCAGCGATGCCTGGTATAAAGTTCATTGAAGGTTTCCTCTGAAAGCGCTGGCTCATCAACCGTAGCCATGTTTTCCTGTGCATATTTTTCAATATGCATCGAGCTGACGGCTGTAGTAACACCGGGATGATGTAACACATATTTTAACGCAAGCCTGGCCAGCGAAGAGGCTTCTGCCGGTATAAATTGCTTTAGTGAATCCACATGACTTATATATTGTGAGCGCGGGACTTCTTCAAAATAAGTTTTTCTAAAATCGGCTTCTTCAAAGCGACTGTCTTCTGTAAGAAAACCGGTAAGGCCTCCTTCGTCCAATACACATCTTGCGATTACAGATACATTGTGTTGCTTACATAAAGGAACGAGACAATCCAATGCCAGCGGATCGAATATGTTGATGATGGTTTGAACGCTGTCAATCGCCCCGCTTAATACAAGCGGCAATGCCGTATCATGACGATGATCAGGAACGCTGATGCCGATGCTCCTGATTTTGCCTTCGTGTTTTAATTGCAGTAATTCATCCAGCCAGTAACCACCTGTTCCCCAGGTAGGCCAGTATAAATGCAGTTGCATCAGGTCTATACAATCCACGCCAAGCCTGCGTAAAGAATCTTCTGTGTTTTGCCTGATCAGTGCTTTTGGAAATACTTCCTCTACATTGGATGGTATGGCCCAACGCGTATTGTCTTTGCCATGTGATTGTATCTTGGTAGCAATAAAAGGCCGCGTACCTTTCCATTGTTGCAAGGCTTTACCAAGCAGTTCTTCGGCATTGCCGTAATGCCTGGCCGTATCAAAAAAGTTGATGCCTTTTTCAAGTGATAAAAGCACCGAGCGGATTGCCTCTGCTTCATCAAAGCTGCCAAATGCGCCACCCAAACCCATCGTTCCATAACCAATCACGGAAACCCGGTCGCCTGTTGCAAATGTTCTGTATTGCATATGATGCGTAAATGATGATAAAGAGAGGCTGCTATTTTACTTCTACTTCAGTTTCCCAGCCCGTTTCTTTTAAGGCAGGATCATTTTCTTTTTTAAGGAAGTCGGCATTGGAGAGTGAAGCTGCCTTCCATTGTAACACAGCTTCGTCAGGAACAATATCTACCGGCACCTTCCATGCAGTGGATGTTTCATTATAAGCAAGGTTTGCCTGTGAAGAGTAACAGGAAATAATTGACCACCTGGGATGCTCTGATAAATTGGCTTCTGAACGATGTAATAAATTGGAATGAAAAATCAATGCATCGCCGGCATCAAGCTCACAATAAACCAGCGGCATTGTTTTGAGGGAATTATTCACCATCACCATATCTGCGCCTACCTGTTCACCGGAAAAACCATGGTTGACACGACCCAGCTTATGTGAGCCTTTGATCACCTGCAGGCAACCGTTTTCTTTGTTGGCTGCTGTTAATGCAACCATTACGCTTGCCAGTTGGTCAGGAAACATAAACTGGTTCTTATACCAATACCCGTAATCCTGGTGCCACTCCCATGCACCGCCAACTTTGGGTTCCTTCTGCATTAGCTTGGAATGAAAATGACATACCGGTGAATCGCTATCGAGTACCTGCTGAACTGCATTGATCATCTTCCGGCTTCTTGTTAGATAACCAAACACATCATTACCCGGCGTAAACCAAAGCGATAGCCTTGTTTTTTTTCCGCTTTGATCATTCAGGTCCAATGCATTTTGAGACATTGCTTTGTCTTCAAGCGCAGTGCCGTATAGCTTATCAATTTCTTCCTTGCTGCAAAATTTTTTGATCACTACATACCCATCTGTATGGAATGCTTTAACCTGTTCGGGAGATAGTTTTTCAAATGGCATAAAAAACTGTTTTATGATCTAAAATTAAGAAGTAGCCATCGTTATCAAATCATCCGGTTATGTAGAGTTGATACTTTCTTATCCGTTTATGTAATTATCCCTACACTATATCAACCCTTGAAAGCTTTAATTTTGCTTACATACTGCTCAAATAATTCCCGTAAAGCCGGCCAGTTTTCCTGCTCGATAAACGCTTTTGGAAACAGGCTGGTTGCAAGTCCCAGGCCTTTAGCACCGGCTTTCAGGAAGTCAGTACAATTGTCCAGGTTAATGCTGCCTGTAGGTATAAGGTGAAGCTCATTCAATGGCGCCAGCACTTCCTTAATGTAATCAATGCCAAGTTTAGAAGCAGGAAAAATTTTCACCATGCTTGCTCCAAGCGTCCAGGCTTTATATATTTCAGTAGGTGTATAAGCGCCGGGGAAAATGGGAACATTCTTCTTTACACAGGCTGATATCACATCTTCATTAACAATAGGTGTTACAATAAAAGAAGCCCCTGCTGCAAGTGCTTCTTCCAGCTGATTTAATGTTAATACCGTTCCTGCACCTATATTCAATTGCTTATCATATTGCGCTACCAATGAGGCAATCATTTGTGTAGCCCCCGGCGTATTCATGGTGATTTCAATATTGGTAAGACCTGCTTCATAGTAATGTTTCATGATCTGCTGTTGCGCTGTTGCAGATACATTTCTGAATATGCCTACCACAGGCATGGCATGCATCATCTCCCAGTTGAATGTCCTGATCATCGGTTCAATAATTTATTTGACAAAGTACTCTTAACTGTCCCTTAATAACGGCCTCACCGCCATCTGTAATCCTTAAAGTATATTGTTTGTTTTCCTGTAATATTTGTTCAATGGCTGATTGATATAAATGACAAATGGTATTGCCGCCCACCAGTAAAATATGCTCCGGTGTATTGTTTAGTAAAGTGGATAATTCAGCACCGATCAGTAACCCGCTGAGATAATAATAATTTTCTTCTTTGGAAAGCTTATTAAAGATGCTGTTGGTTCTTACCCGGAAACTGTTTTGTAAAACATTGCCCTGCATACTTTGCAGGATACCTTGGTGAAAGCTTTGCTGATGAGTGTCCTTTGCTATACCATCGCCTTCTTCCACAGATGCTGCAAGAATGCTTTTTCTAGACAGCAGTTCAAAGAACTCGCCGGTCATATAGGTATTAAAATTGATCACCTGCCCGTTTGCTACCGTTACATGTTTGGAATGAGTGCCCGGGAAAATAATCAGTAAATTTTTTTCTTCGGGGAAGGCGCCGGCCATCTGTGTTTCTTCACCACGCATTACATCTGTGCCGGTAGTAGCGCCTGAGATAAGAATGATGTCATGTGCAAACTCATCTGTTGCTTTGATAATCTTTGTTATAAGGTCACGGCCATCAATATAAAAAGGTGCATTCTTATAAGGTAGTTCCGTCATTCCAATGGTGGAGGAAGCCATGCCTGAGAGCACTACCGGAAGTCCGCTTAGAGAGGTGCCTGTTTTTTGTTCAAGCTGGCCTATATAGTGATGAAGTCTGGCAAGATAGAATTGTTCCCGGTCTTCTCCGCTGGCTTGCCATGCCTGGAAAGTTGCTGCAATACCTTCAGCAGAACTTTGTTCTCCTAATATGGTGAAAGTGGCTGTTTCTATTAACCGAAGCCTGAAATTGGAAGTGCCCCAATCGCAGCTTAAAAATTTTTCAATGGTTTGCATACGGCACCAAGATACAAAATACAGGTGATGCATTTTTTCTAAACATTTTCGTGATATGTATAAAAAAACCGCCTCCTGGAAAGGAGGCGGACTGATTAAAAAACACATGAGAAAATCTTAATTCACATCCCAGAATAATTTGGTTTCAACTTTGTCTCCACCAATGGCACTGGCTGCAGAAGTATAGCTTCCTCCGTTTGTTTGTTGTTCGTTTGCGGGATAGGTAAACCGGTTAGGGAATCCTGAAACCGCACCAACAGGTAAGGTCAATACCGGGTAATCAAATCTCCTTAATTCTGTCCAGGCTTCGTAAGGCCTGTTGTATAAAGCAATCCATTTCTGGAAACCGATTTTTTGTTTCCATGTACCGGTTGCTGTGGCATAAGCTACATCAGATCTTTCAAGATAAGTATTAGCCTGGGCTTCAGTTGCACCCCAGTACATGATTGAAGCTTTGATGGCATTCGTATAGTGCTCTGCTGCGGTGCCGCTTACACTATAGCCTCTTTCTACCGCTTCTGCCAGGTAAAATTCAGTTTCTACATAATCTAAAAACAGGTATGGCGCATCTGCTGCAGCAACGATGCTGCTTGGTTTAGACATTTCAGAGGCCGTGTTTACTTTACCAACCACACCACCTGCATAACCGCCATCATTATTGGTGCCGAAGTATAATGATTTACGCGGATCAGACATATTGATCAACGGGTTCATCAGGTCTTCTGCTGCCAGATAATCGTTTCTTCCGCCCAAAACGATATCAGCATATAAAGGATTGGTATTGGGGCTTGCAGAAAGATAAACAAGCTTTGCATTATCGCTTGCTGAAGCAATCGCGCTGCCGGCAGATGCCTCTACGGCGGCCTTGGCGGCTGTGTTGTCAACATCTGCTAACGTCATCCCTAATCTTATTCTTAAGGAGTGTGCAAATTTTATCCACTTGCTGGTGCTGCCGCCGCAGATAAGGTCCTGCGTAGAGGAGAAGCCATCAGCCGACGCGTTAAGCTTGCCGATATCTGTACCTATCCTTGCCAGCAGGTCTGTATAGATGGTTTTTGCATCATCATACGTTGGGAAAATGATGCTGTTGTCAAGCGCCTGGGAATAAGGAATATTTCCAAATGTATTTACCAGTATGCTGTAAGTATAAACCTGCATCAGGTCTATAATCGCAAGCTGGTTGGCTTTTACATTTTCATCCAGCGTGGTTGTTGCTTCTACAAGCTTTGATGATTCTTTTAAATCAATCAGCACATCGCGATACATTCTTGCCCACCATGCATCAGGAATGGCGCGTACGGTAAAATCATACTGCGCTTCATCCTGGTAAGTGGCCATCGACCAATGCTTAACCGTAAACCTGAATACGTTTACGTTTACGCTGGCATTTGCAAGGCCATCAGAAATATTGCGTACTGCATTGGAAAATAAAGTAGCGGCGGGAACGCTAGCCGGCTTTTTCGTTTGCTCGTTATACTTTGAAATATCCTTCGTGCAGGCAGTAAACAGCAGGAAGGGAGTTAATATTTTTACGAATAGTTTCATGTCGAAAAGTGTTAGAATTTTAATTTAAGATTCAGGCCGAGATATCTTGTTGTTGGATAGGCGCCACTTTGAATGCCCTGCACATTACCTGCAGACAATGTTTCTTCAGGATCAGCATAAGGTAAATTTTTATGAATGATCCATAAGTTCCTTCCAATAAAAGACAGGTCTATGCCCTTGAAAACTTTTGTTCTTGAAACGAAGGAAGAAGGGAAAGAATAACTAAGTGTAAGTTCCCTGAGTTTGATGTACCCTGCATCATACACATATTCTGAAACGGGAATAGAGTAGGTGTTAGTGGCAACCCTTGTTGTGTTTGCTTTTCCATCAGCAGTAACACCAGGTAATATAACACCACCTCCGTCTGCAAGAGAGTTACGTTTGGGATTTCCAAGATCGTTGTTGCCAACAGATTCAGGAAGTATGCCTGTGTATTGTTCGTAGAACATGTCAAGAGAAAACAAGTCGCCACCCTTGCGAACGTCAATCAGGAAGCCAAGTGTAAAGTTCTTATACTTAAAAGTGTTATATACACCGCCAATCCAGTTGGGGTTAACATTACCGATAACATTGGTAGTAGTAGAAGTAGCGCTATAGGTGCCGTCAGCATTTACGAGGCGTTGTCCGTTCACCATGTTAATAGCTCTTCCCTGTATGGTGCCGTAAGGTTGGCCAAGGCTTGCATTTATACTAACACCACCCTGGGATGTTGCGAGCTGAAGATTTTTGCTGGTATCATACAACGCAACCACCATGTTCCTGTTGCGTGTCCAGTTAAGGTTGATGGTCCAGGAGAAATCTTTCGTTCTGACAGGTGTGCCGTACAAAGAAAGTTCGATGCCCTTATTCTGAACATCACCTGCATTCAGGTATTTGCTTGAATAACCTGTAGAGGTTGATACCGCGACAGGAATGATCTGGTTAACGGTGTTGGTAACGTAGTAAGTCGCATCAAAACCAAGCCTGCTTTTGAAAAATGACATTTCAAGACCGGCTTCTTTACTTTTTGTTTTTTCAGGTACAAGTGCACTGTTGTTTTGCGTGCCTGGTAGAGAATATAGTAATGCGCTACCAAAAGGATTGATAAAATCGTAAGCATCTTTCACGCTTCCCCACGGAGCATCATTACCAACAGTAGCATAGTTAACGCGTACTTTACCTGATGATAACCATGGAATATCTTTAAGATGAGAAGAGAATAACCAGCTTCCGGAAACCGCGTAATAATTATAGGCATTGTTTCCTTCTGGCAGTGTAGATGATCTGTCTCGCCTTATAGTTGCATCCAGTGTTAAGAAGTTACGATAGCCAAGTGTAAGGCCTCCAAAATAGCCATCTACTCTTTTTGGCTGGTATGCTTCTGTTGGAGCAGAAACGGTTCCCAGTGAGTTGGAGATCGCATACAGGTCAGCTACCACAAGACCACCATTGGTAGCCGCATAAATAGAACTAAGTGTGTTTTTCCTGATGTTAATACCTGCGAGTGCTTTAATGTTAAGATCCGGAGTGATGTTTTTGTCGAAGTTCGCGATCAGGTCAAAATTGGTTTCGTTGTAAGACCTGTCAAACCTTGAATAAGAAGCAACACCCTGGCTGCCCACGGCTTTGCGTTCTTCCTGTAATTCATTATAGTTGTCGATAGAGATTCTTCCAAGAATATTCAACCAGTCTGTAACCTTGTAATTTAAGGAGGCATTACCGAATGTTCTTGTTCTTGAGTCAGTCTCGTAGTTTTTATACCTTGTCCAATAGTAATTGTCAGTATAGATTGGAACAAGTCCTGCAGCGGTGGAAGGATCTTTCCAGTTCCAGGTAATGTTTTGCTGGTTTCTGAAGTAAGCTTCTTTCTGCTCCTGGATGTCTACATTGGTTTGATACCACTGGCGAAAATTCTGGTTTACGTTTAACCCGCTATAACCGGTACCATATCTTCCTTTGCCATCAATTCTTGAATAATTTACCAATGCAGATGCTGTAAGACGGTCTGTTATTTTGTAGGTTAATCCAAAGTTGACAATATTTTTTGTTACCCTGCTGTTTGGTAATACGCCCTTCTCATCATTTCTGGTAAAACCGAGTTTTACAGAGGTTTTATCATTTGCTGCATCCAGCATGATGTTGTTGTTGGTAGAGATGCCTGTTTCATAAAAAGTTACCGGCGTATTTTGTGCAGCTACCCATGGTTTTGCTGTTTTATAATAAGGAGAAGCCGGGTCAAATGCATCCCAGTGATATACCATCAGGTCCGGGTTATATTTAGCACCATAAGAAGCATCTTCTGAAGTAGGAACTACGAGGTCTTTTACGCCATCGCCATTTACATCAAAATAAAAGAAACCATCTTTCTGGTATACGGTTTCATAACCGGCGCCATACTGATTCTGATATTTCGGAAATGTTGATTTATCAATATTACCAACTGTTACACCAGAGTTAAAAGTGATACCAAGGCCTCTTTTGGATGACTTGGTGGTGATCATTACAACACCGTTTGCTGCTCTTGAACCATAAAGCGCAGTAGCTGCCGCTCCTTTCAATACGTTCAAGGTTTCTATATCATCCGGATTAATATCTGCCGCAGCATTTCCATAATCATAACCGCCTGCACCACGTTGCTGGGTAGCAGAATTGTTAATGGTATTATCTACAGGAACACCATCCACAACAAAAAGAGCCTGGTTGTTACCTGTAAGCGATTTACTGCCGCGTATTACCACGTTGGTAGAACCACTGATGCTGTTCCCCTGTCTTATTTCCAGGCCAGATACTTTGCCGGATAAAGCAGCAGCAGCATTACCGGTTCTTATACGGCTTACATCATCACCGTTAACCTGCTGTGCAGCATAGGGAAGCGAATTCTTGTTCCGTTTAATACCAAGCGCAGTAACAACCACTTCGTCCAGAAGCTTGTTGTCTGCTTTTAGTGTCACGGTCATACCTGGTTTTGCATCAAATTCCTCTTCTGAAAAACCAATCGCTGAAATGAGTAAAACAGCGCCTTCTGAAACAGAGATGGTAAAGATTCCCTCGGTACTTGCGGTGACACCGCGTTTTGAACCTTTCTCTTTAACCGAGGCGCCGGGGATGGGAGCACCCGAAGCGTCGGTAATTTTTCCTGTGACCGATTGTTGAGCATTTGCGAGTGCAAATGACATGGCCATGCCCATAAGAAGCAGTAGTTTTTTCATGTGAACCATTTAATTAATAAAAATGTAGATACATGCAATTATAATTAAATGTTTTCTTTTTGCTGGTCAAATGCAAAAAATGGTTATCAAATGGATAATATTTGTTTTATAGATTTTTTTATAATATGAATGAATTTTTTGAGCTTAAAACATCACTTCAACAGTTTAATTGTTTTATGATGGTTGTTATTTATGCATTCAATAAAGTAAATGCCAGTAGTTAGCGCCGCCGTTTTATTAAGCGTAATAGTGTACTGCACATTCTGAAGGGTAGAAATCTCTGCCTTGTCTATCACTTTTCCATCCCTGGTTAATAACCTTACAGAGGCTTTGCCTGTTTCTGGTGCCTTAATATAAACCACTACCCGGTCTTTAACGGGGTTAGGTGCTACCAGCGCCCAATCTGTTAATACAGGGCCTGCTTTATTTACCTGTACAGTTTTTCTGCCGGTGTAGTCTGTATATCTTACCGTATAAGTTCCGCCGGGTAAATTGGCAAGACCGGTGAAGGACCAGGTGTACACTTCTTCTGCTTCCGTAGTGAAATTCTGAGTGGCGATGATTGCTCCCTGTGTATTAAGAAAATCGATGGTAGCAGTGCTGTCCACCTGGCCAATAAAACGTATATCCACCTGGCTGGTAAAAACAGAAGGCGTTGCCCATAAGCCTTCACTGCCATAGAGTTCAATATTTTGCTGATGTTTCAGCAAGCGATAGGCTTTCTTCATATCCGGGATACCGTAACCGTAACGATTGTCCGGCGAGTTATAACGATCTGCACTTTTATATACCGCATCAAGGATGGTCATATTATTATAGGAAGGGAAGGCTTGCCATAAACAGGCAACCAGGCCCGCAAGGTTTGGGTTAGAGAAGGAGGTGCCTGATCCATACACAGGCCCAGACGGACTGGCGATCACCGTGCCTGCACCTACAGAAACAACGTTGGGTTTCACTTTGCCGGGATAACCATAGCTGCTGAAAGAGGCGATCTGTCCTGCGCTGTTTACGGCACCTGTAGTGCATACGCTGTCTGCATCTGCAGGAAAAGTGATATACTTCCAGCTATCGTTGCCTTCATTGCCGGCACTGCTCATCACTAATATTCCTTTTCTGCAGGCATAAGCAGCGCCTTGTGTAACCATCGTACTGTTTTTATAGAGGTCGGCATAGCTGTGATTGAATTGTGCATCATCAAAATCATAATAACCAAGCGAAGAGGAAATCATGTCAGCACCGGCACTATCAGCATATTCGGCTGCGGCAACCCAGTTGTGTTCTTCAATGGGATATTCGCTGGCAGAGTTCTCGCTTCTTAACAGCCAGAAGCTGGCTTCCGGCGCGGTGCCGGTCATTTTTCCCGGCCAGTTGGCTGCAATCGTACTTAAGCAATAGGCGCCATGAATATCATCTTCATTCACACTGTTATCAAACGTCACGAAATCTTTTTCACCCAATATTTTTCCTTTCAAACGCACGCTGTCAAAGGCACCGGTGGTTTTGTAATTGTTGAAGCCTGCATCCAAAACGGCAATCGTCATGGTTTCTCCGTGAAAACCCTTGTTATGCAAAAACTCTCCGTTATGAATATGCACCTGGTCGTAAGAATTGTCGTAGGTGTAATAATCTGTGACGTTTTCCTGGCGATGGTTGCTGCCGTTGGAAATATGTTCTGTCGACCACTTTCGCTTTTTGTTGGTGATGCGTTTGCCGATAGCGCCGGCGGATATTACAAAAGGTAGTTGTTTGATGCTGTTAATCGTTGCTTCATCTGTACACCCAATCAGGATTTGGTTCAACCATTTAGAGGCGCTTAAGAACTTTACTGCGCCTTTGGAAAGCACACTGTCAATGTAGGAAGGATTTACAGGTAAGTCGCTGCTGTCTATTGTAATGGAATATTTAGTTCTTCTTTCAATTGATTTTGCTGAGAGATATGCAGTTGCATCCGTAACGCTGTAAGGCGAATTATTTTTATCCGTAAACCGGATAATCCATTTAGGATATTGGCCAAAGGAATTGGTGGTGGCCAGCAGGATCAATCCAAAAACAAAAAATCTTTTCATCCATTCAGGTTTAATAGGCACTATATGCATTGCATAAGTTGTGCCTGCTTTAACGGTAGTCGATCAAACTCAGCCGGATACCGTAACTATCATCGTCATAAGCCGCTGGTGGCGGGTCTGTTTGCCAGGTCCAGTGCAGGAAATCTTTATACACCAGGCCAATGCCTTTTGCATATACTTCTATGGAATAATTGCGTTGCTGGTAACTGTTGGGGTCAAATGGCCCTTCTGGTGAAGTGTCATCCTGCTGAAAAACGGTAATGGTACTGTCCAGTGTGCCTTTTGCAACCGTATAAGGTTGAAGTATGTCCTGGTAAGTATAATCCCATCCATCAAGATAACGAACGGGTGAGGTGGCCGACTGCGTTTCAATAAAAGCGTTTCCTTTCCAGGTATTATCACTGCTTACCGGGGCTGCCAGTTTAATAAAACGCATGTTGTTTTCATTTACTTCTATGGTTGTTGATGTTGGTGTGATATAGTAGGTATCGGCATATTGCCATGCACCCTGTTGCAAGGTATCTGTGGTATAACGGAACACACGATAGGAGGGGCGACCCAGGTTATCCTGGAACTCCGATTCAATGCTGTCTTTTGCCAGGTATGACCGCACCACGAGTGATGTGCCAAAGGGCGGCGTAACGGTAGAGTCAAGCCGGTAAATCAACACCCGGCCGATAGGTACAGGCAGGTAATCATGAATATCGGGTATCTGTAATGTTTCTGTTTGCTTGGAACAACTCCATAAAAACACGCAGATAAAACAACCAAAAAAAACACGCCGCATAAGCTTAAAATTACAGGGAACTTCTTTATTAACGACTGATATCACTAAAAAGATATAAAAAGCGCGGTAATTGCTGCATGTGTTTTACCTACAATATTGTCATCTGTAAATTTACCTGTTGCTGCTTGTCTGTTTTTCCTTTGCCTTTGGTTTGTTTTGATCTTGCTGTTAATACCTGTTTCCGGCAATCTCTTTTCTAATCAGGTAGGTATATAAAAGAAAAGGTTTCACAAATACAAATGATCGTATTTATGAAACCTTACCTGTAGTTTTCTGTAACTAATGACCGCTTCCGCTGCCATTGCTACAGCCCCCATGTGAACTCTGGTCGCCACCGGTAGTGGCACTACTGCTTGTTTGAGCAGTTGAAGAATTTGCTTGTTTGGGAGAAACCACCGCTTTTTTTGCACAACCTGTAGCTAAACAGGCTGTTAAACATAAGAGCGCCATGCACCGAAGTAAATGTTTTTTCATGGCAAAAGTTTTGTACCCAAAAATTAAGCTTTTTGCGGCAGGATGTCAAAAATATTATTCCATCAAAGGGCTGAAATATATCGCAGCCAGTACTTTTTGTCAGGTAAACATCTGTAAAACAAACCGGCCCGCATTAGCGGGCCGGACGGGGAAACATGTATCAAATCTTAAAAACCTATTGCAAAAGATTACCACGTTGTATAACACCTCCACCAATTACATCATCTCCTTCATAAAAAACGGCGCTTTGCCCGGGGGCGATGCTTTTTACATTTTCATAAAACCTGGCGCGGATGTTACCGGTCCCTGTGTTGTACAAGTTACTTAAAGCACCTTTGTCTTTATAACGGATCTTGGTAAACGCTTCCATGCCATCAGTAATGCCATCATATTTTACCCAGTTGAGCTTACCTACGATCATATCATTCTGTTCCAGGTCAACTTCATCACCCAGAACAACGGTATTGGTATCAGGATGAATTGCCGTAACATATGCAGGTTTGCCCAGGGCGATATCAAGACCTTTACGCTGGCCTACGGTATAAAAAGGATAACCCTTGTGCTGACCAAGTTTCTTACCTGTCTTGTCAACAAACCAGCCGCCGGTTACGGAATCTTCCAGTCCATCAACCCGGCGTTTTAAGAAACCGCGATAGTCATTATCAGGTACAAAACAAATTTCGTAGCTCTCACTTTTCTTTGCCAGTTCAGGATAGCCATAGTCAAAAGCCATCTGCCTGATCTCCGTTTTGCGGTAAATACCAAGCGGCATAATGGTGCGGCTAAGCAACTCCTGGTCAAGGCCCCAAAGTACATAGCTCTGGTCTTTGGTTTCATCTACCGCCTTGCTGATCATATAACGGCCATTATCTGCCTGCGCAACTTTTGCATAGTGACCGGTTGCAATAAAATCACAACCCAGTGCATTAGCCCTTTTCAGCAACGCCCGCCATTTGATATGTGTATTGCACATCACGCACGGGTTTGGCGTACGGCCCGCCATATATTCTTCCACAAAATTCTCTATCACAAAACCGCCAAACTCCTCGCGGATATCCAGTATAAAATGCGGAAAGCCATGTTGCACTGCGGCCTGCCTGGCATCATTAAAACTATCAATGTTGCAGCAGCCGGTTTCTTTATGACCACCACCGCTGGTAGCGTAGTCCCATGTTTTCATGGTAATGCCCACCACTTCATAGCCCTCATCATTCAGCATGAGAGCCGTAACGGTACTGTCGATACCGCCACTCATTGCAACCAAAACCTTTCCTTTACGGCTCATAAAAAAATTTGTACAAAGATAATTCAAAGCATTGAGCTGTGAGCGTTTCAACGGTGCGCGGGTTTTCGGATTGGGAAATTTTTGAAATAAAAGCTAACGTGTGTTGTGGGTACCAACTGTGTTTTTTATGGCATCGTCCCTTGCGTCGCAAGCACTTCAGCTTTATATAATCTGGCATCTTCAGGTCGTGGTTGTAAAAGGCTTCAGATTTTTAAGGTCGTTGCTGTCAAAACCTTCACAAACTTATACTAACTTAGAAGCATGTACCGAAAACTCTCATTGCTTCCCTTATTTATCGCATTATTTTTCGCCTGTTCAAAAGACGAACATGCAGCTCCTACGGAAGGGGTGCGTCTGCGCCGCGTAATGGCAGGTACAGACGTACAAACCGAATATTTTTATAATGCAGCCGGGCAAATCAACCAGATTATTTCAAAGAACATTTCAGAGAATAAATTTTATTATGATGGCAAAGGAAGGCTGACTAAAAAAGAAGACCGGGTAAATTATTCCAATTCAACTGCTGCGCAGCAATGGTCTGAAAGTTATACAGAGTATGGTTATGATGAGGCTGGCAGAATCAGTACCGAAAAAACCTATCTTAAGGTGAACGGCCAATACCAGTTGGCAAGTAAACAAACACATACTTATGATGCATCATCAAAGCTTACTAGTACCAGCATGGTAAACGCAGCAGACGTTCCGCAGGGAAAAACCGTTTACACGTACAATAGCAACGGTAATATTACCACGAAAGAAGACTATGGTTATAAAGCCGGAAATTATACACTTGCTTTTAAATATACCTATGACGAATTTGATGACAAGCAAAACCCATACAGGCAAATACTGTATTCTGTATTACCCTATTTTGTAAATGTGAATAATATCAGGCGCACTACTACCTATAATTATAATCTCTATCCCGGCTCTGTAGAAACATCCACAGATGTTTCTGAATACAGGTCATATAACAACCAGGGGTTACCGGTTGAAGTAGCTGAGAATGGTTCTGTTTTTATATACCAGTATGAGTAATGCAGATCATTTCATTTGTGATAAAACCCGCCGGAATCTAATCATCAGTTTTATATATCCCAAACCCCTTTTTGCACATAAAAATGTGGCGCAGAATTTTTTTGAAGTCGAGTGACCTCCGTACACTATTTTTGCACCGATTTTCTCACACACAATCTTGTTAGTATGACCTGGAAACAAGTTTTTACTTCTTCGGTAGGAAGGAAGTTAACGATGGGCCTGACCGGAATTTTTCTCATTCTTTTTTTAATTGTACATGCTGGTTTAAATGCCTGTATCTGGGCAAATGACGGCGGGGTAATGTTTAACAAAGCTGCTCATTTTATGGGCGCTACCGTTGTAATAAGAATACTGGAGATTGGCTTGTTTGTTTTTATTTTTATACATATTATACAAGGCCTGATGCTGGAGGCCTCCAACCGCAGCAAACGCGGAACGCCTTACGCTGTAAGCTATGGAAACCGTGGCAGCAAATGGTATAGCAGGAGCATGGGCTTACTGGGTACATTGGTGTTGTTGTTCCTGATATTGCACTGGATCCATTTCTGGATTCCTTCCCGCTTTACCGGTACACCTGAAGTTGTTTATGATAATAAAACATACCATGACCTGTTCTTGTTAATGAAAGAAGTGTTCTCAAGTCTTGGGGTGGTGATTGTATATGTACTGGGTTGTATTTCGTTGGGCTATCACCTGGCGCATGGCTTCCAGAGTGCATTTAGAAGCCTTGGCGTGCATAACAGGAAATACAATAAAATGCTTACCTCTGTTGGTATTGGTTTTGCCATTATTGTTCCATTGGCTTTTGCCATGATGCCGGTGAGTATGTACCTGGGATGGGTGAGTTAGGAATGTGGAAATGTGAAAGTGTGAGAATGAGTTGAGGTTTGTAAGTGTTAGAATGACGCAATGAAAGAGCGGATGTTCCGAAGCGTTAATGTTGAGGAGAGATGAAAATGCACAAGTGAGTGACACAACGAAGTATAATAGTAGTACTTGCGATGATCAATAAATAAGAATCATTAGAATCACAATAAATCATTATAAAATCAGTGATTATGGTTGATGCAAAAATTCCTGCCGGACCGTTAGATGATAAATGGACAGATTACAAGGGTCACTGTAAACTGGTGAACCCTGCCAACAAACGCAAGATTGAAGTGATCATTATCGGCACCGGTCTTGCAGGCGCCTCGGCAGCAGCATCGCTGGGTGAACTGGGCTATAAAGTAAAAGCTTTTTGTTTCCAGGATTCTCCACGCCGTGCACACTCCATCGCTGCGCAGGGTGGTATTAACGCGGCAAAAAACTACCAGAATGATGGTGACAGCACTTTCCGTTTGTTTTATGATACCATTAAGGGTGGCGACTATCGTGCCCGTGAAGCAAACGTGCACCGCCTGGCGGAAGTGAGTGCAAGCATCATTGACCAGTGTGTGGCACAGGGTGTACCCTTTGCACGTGAGTATGGTGGTTTATTGAGTAACCGTTCTTTTGGCGGTACGCAGGTACAAAGAACATTTTATGCTGCCGGTCAAACGGGTCAGCAGTTATTAATAGGTGCTTACCAGGCGCTGGAAAGGCAGATTGCATTGGGTAACGTTAAAATGTATACCCGCCATGAAATGCTGGAGATTGTAAAGATTGATGGCAAAACGCGTGGTATTATTGCCCGTGACCTCATCAGCGGTAAACTGGAAAGACATTTTGGCCACGCAGTATTGTTATGCAGCGGCGGCTACGGCAACGTGTTTTACTTAAGCACCAATGCGATGGGCAGCAACGTAACTGCCGCATGGAAAGCACACAGGGCCGGCGCCTATTTTGGCAATCCTTGTTTCACGCAAATACATCCTACCTGTATACCGGTAAGCGGCGACCACCAGAGCAAGCTTACGCTGATGAGTGAAAGCTTACGTAACGATGGTCGTATATGGGTGCCTAAAAAACAAGGCGATAACCGCAGGCCCAACGAGATTCCCGAAGAAGAAAGGGATTATTACCTGGAAAGAAGGTACCCTGCATTTGGTAACCTGGTACCACGTGATGTTGCCAGCCGTGCAGCCAAAGAAAGATGTGATGCCGGTTATGGTGTAGGCAGCAGCAAGCAGGCAGTTTACCTTGATTATGCCGCGGCTATAGAACGCTATGGTAAAATTGAAGCGGGCAAACAGGGCAACGATCATGCAAGCAAAGAAGATATTATAAAGATGGGTAAGGATGTGGTGAAGGAAAAGTACGGTAACCTTTTCGATATGTATGAAAAGATCACCGGTGAAAACCCTTATGAAATACCGATGCGTATTTACCCGGCCGTACACTATACCATGGGTGGCCTTTGGGTGGATTATGAACTGATGACCAGCGTTCCCGGTTTATATGCCTTGGGCGAAGCAAACTTCAGCGATCACGGCGCCAACCGTTTGGGTGCTAGTGCATTGATGCAGGGTTTGGCAGATGGTTACTTTGTTATACCTTATACCATTGGTAATTACCTGGCAGATGAAATACGCACCAACGCCATTCCTACTTCACATCCGGCATTTGAAGCAGCAGAGAAAGAAGTGAGTGACCGTTTGAACCAACTGATGAATATAAAAGGCTCACAGTCGGTAGAAAGCCTGCACAAACGTTTGGGCAAGATCATGTGGGATAAATGCGGTATGGCGCGCAACAAGCAAGGACTGGAAGAAGCGATCAAAGAAATACAGCAGTTAAAGAAAGAATTCTGGAGCGATGTAAAAATACCCGGAGGCATCAGCGAAATGAACCCGGAACTGGATAAGGCCGGCCGTGTTGCCGACTTTATTGAACTGGGTGAACTGATGTGTAAAGATGCACTGGAAAGGGAAGAAAGCTGTGGCGGCCATTTTCGTGAAGAATCACAAACCGAAGAAGGCGAAGCATTGCGTCATGACGACAGGTTTATGTATGTTGCCGCCTGGGAATACAAGGGAGATCACGACTGGCAGTTACATAAAGAAGAACTGATTTATGACGTAGTAAAACCAAGCCAGCGGAGTTATAAGTAATGTGGCAATGTGATAAATGTGGTAATGTGAAAATGAAAAAAGTTGTAGTTTGAGAGATACACATTCCGTCACTATAAAACACACTATTTATGCAACAGAAAAATGTAATCGTTGAGAAATCTTTGGATTTTTCAGTGGACGTTATCAGGTTCTGTGATCTGCTTGAGTTGAACAGGAAATATGTAATTGCAAAGCAGTTACTTCGTTCAGGAACTTCTGTTGGTGCCAATGTTTTTGAAGCACAGCATGCAGAAAGTAAAGCAGACTTTGTTCACAAAATGAAGGTTGCTATTAAGGAAGCCAACGAAACTTTATACTGGCTTATCTTGTGCGAGCGAAGCGAAAGTTACCCAACCAGTTCTTTAAAACAATCGGTAGAAGAGTTGATTAGGATAATCTCAAAAATTATCCTGTCATCAAAATAAAATAGAAATGCGATGGCATCTGAATTAGATTGCGTCATTGCTTTTCTAAACGTTAAAACTAATAGTGGAAAGTGATGCAATATTTTCACATTTCCACATTTATCACATCATCACATTGGTTTTGATATGGAACATAACAACATGAATCTTACGCTTAAAGTTTGGCGTCAAAAAAACGAACAGGACAAAGGTGCATTTGAGACTTACAGTGTGAAGGAAATCTCCAGCGAAATGAGCTTCCTGGAAATGTTTGATGTACTCAATGAAGAGTTGATACATGAAGGTAAAGAGCCTATTGCTTTTGACCATGACTGTCGCGAAGGTATCTGCGGTATGTGTTCTATGTATATTGATGGTAAGCCACATGGTCCCTGGCAGCAGAATACTACCTGCCAGTTACACATGCGTGCGTTTAAAGATGGCGATACCATCACGGTAGAGCCATGGCGTGCAAAGGCTTTCCCTGTATTGAAAGATTTGATTGTAGACCGTACAGCCTTTGACCGCATTATCCAGGCGGGTGGTTACATATCTGTAAACACCGGTAATGCCGTTGATGCAAATGCATTGCCCATCGAAAAAAATAAAGCGGATGAGTCTTTTGCTTCTGCGGCCTGCATTGGTTGTGGCGCATGCGTAGCAGCTTGTAAAAATAGTTCAGCCTTGTTGTTTGTAGGCGCTAAGGTTACGCATCTCGGTCTTCTTCCGCAAGGTGATCCTGAGCGTAAGGACCGTGTGTTAAACATGATCGCACAAATGGACAAGGAAGGTTTTGGCGCATGTACCGCTACCGGGGCTTGTGAAGCAACTTGTCCAAAAGGTATCTCCATCAGCAATATTGCCCGTCTTAACAAAGAGTATACACTGGCAAGCCTTGTTTCAGAAAAGTAGATGTTTATCGATACAAAGAAGTGAAAGCTGCCTTACCTTAAAGGCAGCTTTCTTTTTATATACATGAATGATTGTTTAATATAATATTGGAAATGAAGCAGGAAATATACGCATGGCCACAAGGCGTTCAGCCACCGGTGGCGGAAATAAAAGAACATCAGCGAACCATTCATGATGATACGGTAACAGACGATTATTACTGGATGATCGACTACTTTAGAAAAGGGCCGGACAGCACGAAGGTGCTAGATTACCTGAAAGCAGAAAACGCTTACATGGATACAATGATGAGTGGCACCAAACCATTGCAGGAAGCACTGTTTAAAGAAATGAAAGGAAGGATCAAAGAGAAAGATGAATCCGTGCCTGTGTTTAAGAATGGTTATTATTATTACTCCCGCACAGAGGATGGAAAGCAATATTTTAAGTATTGCCGTAAGAAAGAAAGTCTTGATGCCCCGGAAGAAATCCTGCTTGATATAGATCAACTGGCTGAAGGACATGCTTACTATTCGGCAACAGGATTTAACATCAGTCCGGATAATAAATTGCTTGCTTACGGAGTGGATACTGTTTCCCGTCGTGAATATGTCATTTATATCAAGAACCTGGAAACAGGGGAACACTTCGTTGATGCCTTGTACCAGACCACAGGAGGTTCTGTATGGGCCGCAGATAATCTCACCTTATTTTATACTGCTAAGAACCCTGTTACACTGTTGTCGGAGAAGATCAAACGTCACCAGCTTCATACAGATGCTTCGCTGGATGAAATGGTATATGAAGAGACGGACAAATCAAATTATATAGGTGTTGGAAAATCAAAGTCCGGAAAGTATATCTATATCGCTTCGAGCGCCACTTTATCATCTGAAGTACGATTGCTGGAAGCGGCAAATCCATCAGGGACATTCAAAATATTTCAGCCAAGAATAAAAGATGTATTGTATGATGTAACGGCACTGGATGACAGGTTTTTGATCGTGACCAACTGGAACGCGAAAAATTTCCGGCTGATGGAATGCCCGTTGGATCAAACGGACAGCTCACATTGGAAAGAAGTGATCCCGCATCGCGAAGATGTGCTACTGGAAGGCATCTCAGAGTTCAAGGATTTCCTGGTAATTGATGAACGCAAAAATGGCCTCACGCAACTACGCATCCGAAGTTTAAAAGACAACAGTGAGCATTACCTGGACTTTGGCGAACCTTCCTATGCTGCGTATATCGGCGCAAACCCTGAGTACAACAGCAGGCAGTTACGTTACCAGTACACTTCTCTTACCACACCCAATTCCACTTACGATTATCAGTTGCTCACCAAAGAGAAAAGGCTGATGAAGCAGCAGGAAGTAGTAGGCGGTTATGATGCAAAAGAATATGTAACGGAACGATTGTATGCAACTGCCGGGGATGGAACAAAAGTACCTGTCTCCCTGGTGCATAAAAAGGGTTTGGTAAAGGATGGAAACGCAGCTTTACTGTTATATGCCTATGGCTCTTACGGTAACAGTATTGATGCAACGTTTAACAGCAGCAGGTTAAGTTTACTCAACCGTGGTTTTGTATATGCTATCGCTCACATTCGTGGCGGGCAGGAGATGGGCAGGTATTGGTATGAAGATGGAAAGATGCTGAAAAAGAAAAACACCTTTACTGATTTTATTGACTGTGCCCGTTATTTGATAGCGGAAAAATTTACAAGCCCTGAACACCTGTACGCGCAAGGTGGTAGTGCCGGTGGTTTATTGATGGGTGCGATTGCGAATATGGCTCCCGATTTGTGGCATGGCCTGATAGCCCAGGTGCCTTTTGTGGATGTGGTAAATACCATGCTGGATGAAAGTATACCGCTTACCACCAACGAGTTTGATGAGTGGGGAAATCCTAAGGATAAAGAAGCATACCTGTATATGAAGAGCTATTCCCCTTATGAGAATATAGAAAAGAAAGGTTATCCCAATATACTTGTTACTACAGGGTTACACGACAGCCAAGTACAATATTTTGAACCTGCCAAATGGGTAGCCCGATTGCGTGCGCTGAAAACAGACCGAAATATACTGTTGTTGCATACGAATATGGATTTTGGTCACGGCGGTGCTTCAGGCCGGTTTGATTATCTAAAAGATGTAGCACTCAACTATGCATTTCTACTGGCGCTGGAAGGGAAAGTGGATCAGGGAAGTTAGTAAGTGAATGGTGAAAAGTGAATGGTGAAAAGTAGAGGATAATAACGAGTATAGAACAAGGAACAAAGAAGATGAAAGGTCAATGGTGAATAGAGAAAACAAGCAATAACGAAAGTATCTTACATTTAAACAGCCCCTTTTTAATTATTAATTTTTACTTTTTAATTTCTCCATATAGATTATACAGTTCCGGCGGGTTTTAGCCGGCTACTTCTTTTTGCTGATTAGATCCTCTGAGTGGCGGAAACCCCAGTCGCCTGTTAAATAAGCTGGCGACGCCCAGCCCCAGGAGCAAGCCGATAATAGCGCCGCAAATAATATCCAGCGGGTAATGTACACCTACATATACCTGACCATAACTAATGGTGGCTGCCCATACAAAAAACAGGTGCGCCCATTGTTTGATGTAACGCTTCAGTGTAAAATAATAAAAGGCAGCCTGCCCGAAATGGTTGGCGGCATGTGACGAAGTAAAGCTTCCACTGGAAGGACATCTGCCCAGCAATAACCGTACATGCGGGGCAAGAATATCATCGTTACAGGGGCGTGGCCGGTTGATAAAATCTTTCAGCCAGTGACTGCTTACGGCTTCTGTGAGCGATACAACCAAAATAGCACCCAGTAACCACGGCCATGCTTTCCATCCAAAATTGATAAATACAAAAGATAAGAGGAACAGGTAGAATGGGATCCAGGTATTTTGATCACGCCACCAGGGAAATATCCCATCAAAAAAAGAAGTGGTCCACTCATTGTTAATTTTTAAAAATAACCAGGTGTCCCAATCTTTTAATGTATCAAGTAAACCGGCGGCCAGAAATAACTGCATCTTAAATTACTGTTTAAAAGCCCTGCAAATAGGGGCGGCATTATTTAATCATTAATTTTGCTGCCGCATGAAAAATTTAAAGTTACCCCGATTCATCAGATGGATCAGCTATAACGCAATTATTTTTTTGTTATTGATGAGTTTGCTGAGGCTGGGCACTTTCATTGCCTTTAAAGCACCGGCTACTTCTGGTAGCACCATTGCTGATGCTTTCCTGCTGGGAATGCGTTTCGATCTGCGTATTGTTTGCATCGCCTCTGTAGTGTTTTTTGTATTGGGTTGTATTCCCGCGCTGCACCCGGTAGATAAGAAATGGGGCAAGCGGGTAAGCTTTTGGATATGGGGCCTTTTTGTTATCGTGTTTTCTTTTTTCTATTTGGTAGACTTTGCCAACTACGCCTATCTCTCACAAAGAATCAGTGCAAGCCTCTTGTCTTATGCATACGATACCAAAATATCCGCCGGTATGATATGGCAAACCTATCATGTAGGCTGGATCATTTTAGGGTTGATTGTAGTGGTAATTGCTTTGCTGGCGCTGGTACGGCTCTCTTACAATCGTGTGCTGGGGGTTCCAAAACCGGCTTCTAAAAAAGCGAGGATAATATGGTCGATCGTATTTTTCCTGTTGCTGGGCCTCGGCATTTTTGGTCGTCTTGGACAGTACCCGCTTCGCTGGAGTGATGCTTATGCTTTAGGTAATGATTATGCAGCCAATCTTGCTTTGAATCCATTCCAGTCTTTCTTTAGTACACTTGGTTTCAGGCATTCCGGGTTTGACATGGAGAAGGTGAAAAAGGCATATCCTTATATCGCTAAATATCTTGGTCTGCCCGAAACAACCAACGATTCCATTTCTTTTGAACGCAGTATTGCTCCAGTGGATAGTAGTCAGTCAAAACCAAATATCGTGCTGGTCATTTGCGAATCATTCAGTGCATATAAAAGTTCGATGTATGGCAATCCCTTAAACACCACACCTTATTTTGACAGCCTTAGCAAGAATGGTATTTTTTTCGATCATTGTTTTACGCCTGCTTATGGAACGGCAAGGGGCGTATGGGCAACACTTACCGGAACCCCTGATGTGGAGTTACTGAATACTGCAAGCCGCAATCCCAATGCGGTTGATCAGCATACCATCATCAACGACTTTAAGGGATACGAAAAGTATTACTTCATCGGCGGTAGTACCAGTTGGGCTAATATACGCGGTGTACTTACCAATAATATTTCCGGTTTGCATCTGTATGAACAGGACGATTATGATGCGCCAAAAATAGATGTGTGGGGCGTAAGCGATAAAAACATGATGTTATCTGCGGATAAGGTATTAGGGCAGGAAACAAAACCTTTTATTGCTGTACTGCAAACGGCAGACAATCATCGCCCTTATACCATCCCTGAAGAAGACCGGGAGATATTTCCTTTGAAAAAAGTTTCATCAGATTCCTTAAAGAAATATGGTTTTGCCACATTGGAAGAGTATAATGCCTTCCGCTATACCGACTTTTGTTTTCAGCAGTTTATGGAATCCGCAAAAAAGAAGCCTTACTTTAAGAATACCATTTTTGTATTTGTAGGCGATCATGGTATAAAAGGGGATGCATCCAAAATGTTTCCTGATGTATGGTCTGAACAGGGGCTTACTGCCGAACATGTACCCTTATTGTTTTATGCACCTGGCATGTTAAAGCCACAACGGTTGAGTTATATCGCATCACAGATAGATGTGTTGCCCACCATTGCGGGGCTAAGCAACATCAGTTATACCAATGCTACCCTGGGCAGAGACCTGTTGCATGATAAGAACATCCTGGCCGATTCCGGCAGAAATAACAAGGCATTTATTTTTGATGTGGACAGCCGCAGGATTGGCATCATTTACAACAATCTTTATTATAGCTACGGCTTGCAGAAGGGTGGGGTAGAACAGATCAGCAGCACGATCAATAATGACAAAGTGCCAATGGCCGATTCCCTGAAAGCCTTCTATAGAAATGAGGCGGATGCTTTTTATGAAACTGCCCGCTACCTGCTGTTTAATAATAAAAAGAGAAAATAGCGCGGTGATTTTTAATTGAACCCGGCGGGTAAAGCACTTATCTTTAGTAAAAGATACCGTTATGAAAATGTTCTTACTGCTGTTGATGAGTTGTTGCGCAAGCTTATTGTATGCACAGGATTGGGCTGTTCCAAAACCTTATGCATTGCCTCAGTCAAAACAACTTCCCCGAAAAGGTACTTTCAGTAATGGTGATTTTCTAAAACAACCTTCCAACAGGCAATTCAAGTTACTGTTGCCACGTGTTGACAATCAGTTGGCCAATAATATTCCTGATGCGATAGATGTAAAGCTGCTTTCTAACCAACTTGTGTACCAGGGAAACAATAACAACGGTTTGGATATTTATAGCGCTACCACAGATAATATGCCGGTAGTAAAACCAGATTCCACTTTTACATCAACAATGCCGGTAATGAAATCCCGGTTATTAATGATGCCAATGGCTCAAAAGAAGAACGAAGACAACAGGTAATTGCCTTACATAAAAACCGGTAAAGAAGAATCCCTGCTTCTTTACCGGTATATAAAACAGATAATGGTTATCATTTAAAGGCCGAGCACTTCTTTCATTCCGAAAATTCCTTTCTTATCTTTCAGAAATTCTGCTGCCAGAACTGCGCCGCTGGCAAAGCCTTTGCGGTTATGTGCTGTATGACTAATTTCAATATCATCAATCGCAGAAGTGTATTTGATCTTATGTGTACCAGGTGCAGGATCTATGCGCTCACTGATGATTTCAAGATCATCTGTATTATCACTGATATGATTTACCCACTGCTTTTTGCGCTTGATAAAATCCATCACACCTTCTGCCAGCGTAATAGCCGTACCACTTGGTGAATCTCTTTTTTGCGTATGATGTATCTCTTCAAGGGCAACTTCATAATCTGTATGCGGACTAATAAGTTTTGCCAGGTATTTATTCAGCTCAAAAAAAATATTCACACCTATGCTGTAGTTGCTGGCATATAAGAGACTGCCATTATGTTGCTCGCAATACTGCTTCACTTCTTCCCATTGTGAAAGCCAGCCTGTGGAACCGGATACAACAGGTATATTGCTTTCAATGCATTTTTTGATATTCTCCACTGCCGTGTGCGGGCTGGTGAATTCTATTGCAACATCTGCTTTTTGCAGGTTAGCAGCAACAAAATCATCCTGGTTGTTCAAATCAATTTTAAGTACAATCTCATGTCCTTTCTCAAGGGCAATTTCCTCAATGGCCTTTCCCATTTTGCCATAGCCGATTAACGCAATTTTCATTGATAAAAGCAAAATTTATATTGATAAAATGTGGCGCTAAGTTAGGCGGTATGCAGGTGTGTAGCAAGAAAAGGTTGGGGCATGCTGAGGAAGTATGCAGTAGCAGGTTAAAATCTATTGAAACAGGAATTTTATAATAAGAAATCCTGATATATTTTCTTCGCCATTTCGCACTGTTACACCAGTCCCTGCGCTGCAGGAACGAAGCCATGCGGCTATGAGCCCGAGGTCCTACACAATCACGCTGCCTGAAAAAATATAATCCTCTACTTGTTAAAATAACGGGATGTATATACAATACAGATTTTGCCTTAAATGTTTAAAACTTTTAGTCCAACCTCTCTGCCATTTCGCACTGTTACACCAGTCCCTGCAAAAGACGCCTCTTTGAGTTCGTTTCCGCGCAGCGGAATTGAAAAAAATCCAAAGGATATTTTTTTCAAAGAAGTCAAAGCAGCGTCGCTGCAGGGACGAAGCCATGCGGCTATGAGCCTGAGGTCATACACAATCATGCTGCCTGAAAAAATATAATCCTCTACTTGTTAAAATAACGGGCTGTATATACAATATAGATGTTGCCTTAAATGTTAAAACTTTTAGTACATCCTCTCTGCCATTTTGCACTGTTACACCAGTCCCTGCAAAAGACGCCTCTTTGAGTTCGTTTCCGCGTAGCGGAATTGAAAAAAATCCAAAGGATATTTTTTTCAAAGAAGTCAAAGCAGCGTCGGTGCAGGGACGAAGCCATGCGGCTATGAGCCTGAAGTCTCGCACAATCACGCTGCTTGAAAAAATATAATCCTCTACTTGTTAAAATAACGGGATGTATATACAATACAGATTTTGCCTTAAATGTTTAAAACTTTTAGTACATCCTCTCGGTCATTTCGCGCTGTTACACCAGTCCCTGCAAAAGACACCTCTTTGAGTTCGTTTCCACGCAGCGGAATTGAAAAAAATCCAAAGGATATTTTTTTCAAAGAAGTCAAAGCAGCGTCGCTGCAGGGACGAAGCCATGCGGCTATGAGCCCGAGGTCTTACACAATCACGCTGCCTGAAATTATAATCTTCTACCTGTAAAAATAATTGGCGGTATAACCGCCATTATACTCCGGGTATTGCAAAAATTCCACCGCAGTGGTTGACTGCCTTAGCTTCTTAGCTGCAATATCAAATGTGATAGTATAAATCTTTTCTACCTGCTGGCTGGTCTTTACAATCCTTGCAGGTAAACGGTTCATGGAAGCCATCAGTGGATAATTATATACTTCATAAAGTTCATCCACACTGGTATGATTGATAAATGCCCACGGATTAAAATCACAAGCTGCTGAATATGCTTCAATCGTCCATACAACAGTCTGATTGTTTTTACCAACAGAAGTAATTTTAGAAGGAAGCCCATCCGCATTATATTCATACACCGAATGCCAGATCAGCGATTTTCCCGCCTCATTCCCTGAAAAATAATCAAGCGTATGTAACCTGCCATTGCTATACGCATATTCAAGATAAGTAACGGACGTGCTGTAGATACTAGACATAACAATACTTTTTACCTTGCCGGAAGATTCGTATTGGTAGTCGCTGTGCCGTGAAGCCCTTGAACTGCTGATGCGTTGCACTTTGTTATCCTGGTAAGTAAATGAGATGGTATCAGTGGCCACACCGGAACTGTAAATAATCCGCTGCTGACTGCTATCACTTTTATATTGAAAAATCGCTTTGAGATCATCCGTGTTCCAGCGGATGCTATCCAGCAGCCATTGGGGAGAGCCGGTATTTACGGGAATCGGCTTTTCGTCTTTTTTGCAGGCAACAAATACCATCATTGCCACGATACATAAAAATCCATTCTTGTGCATAGCATTTATTATTGCTGAATAATAGCTTTCAGCGATAAAACTATTGCCTGTTGTTATAATATACGGTACCCGGGTGTATCAATTGCAGATCAAAAGGATGAGCTGTGCAAAATCTAAACTGGTTTGTTTGCTATATATAAAGTAATTGGATGTTGTTGCCGCAGGTATCATCAAAAACTCTAATGATGGTAGCGTGGAATCAGTTTACTTCATGTTAAACGCAGGATTTGTTGATGATATCTTTTCATACTCCTGCTGAATATTTTCTACATAAAAAAGCGGCCTGGTTAAAGCCGCCTTAATAATTTTTGTCTTATGGCCACCGGTGCGATGATCATCCAGCCTTTCATTTTGTCTTCATCAGTTAAGTCCTGCCAACATGTTTCCAGGGTGAGAATTAATGATTGTTTTCAAGGAATTCGATTCTGATAATTTCCGCTGTAACCAAACTATTTCTACTCTTATTATTAAAAAAGCGTGCCAGCTTCTTCAAGCTTTTATTTCTTCTGTTGTAACTCAAGTATTGGTCTTGGATCAAAGACAACTTTCAGCGTGCTGATCTTGCCATTGTTCAGGCTATACCAGCCACATCCAAAAATGCAGAGCCCGGACATGGTTAAGTTATAAAGCAGGCATACATCCTCACCCTCTGCAAAGGCTTTAATAATGTCATACTTTAATTTCATGCTTTCCATGTCTTTAAAATATGCTTCCGCACCGTTCCTGCTGCCAAGCACACCCTCAAAGCGCATATCATCATTTACATAAGATCTTGCTTTAGTAAAATCTTCTTCATTAAGCGCCTTAATGCAGGCCAGCACGGTTTCTTTTGCATTTAAATCTTCTGACATTTTATTTGTTTTTGGAAGCTGGTTTATCCCGATGTGCCTTGTGTGTATGGGTAACATTATCCCCCTGGTAATCAAATTCCTCATTTTTCCGGCTGTCCAGGTTATCGCGGATTTCCGGTCTTGTATTGCCGGTGGCAGGTTTCTTTACGCCTGCTCCCTTTTGTGTCATCGTGGTAGATTTCATGGCTTATGTTTTAAATGATCAATTGACCTGGTGTTTTTCCAGGTCTTGTATCATTTATAGCGCAACAAATAAATTGCCAGAAAGAATGTAGGAACAGTGTTACGTTGCTGGAGGATGGTGTGTGCTGACTTTTGCCGCGAATTTTTTTTGACAGCACTTTAGTATTCCGATAGCCAGCTTTTCCCGGAATTATTGGAGGAATTTTTGTTTCGCCAGCTCGGTCTTTATTTTCTTTGCTTGATCACTCCAATACTTAATTCTTTCCGCTTTGTCTTTGTATTCATCAGGTGTCTTGTTTTGGTAGTAAGAAATTGTATGTTCGTATTCGTAAAGCAATTTTTTCAGGTAAGTTTCGTAATCTTTGGGGTTTTGGGGAATGTACCCGATGCCGTTGCATCCGCAACTATAAAAACTTTTTCCAATGGTGTAAAGGCCTTCAATAATTTTCCATTCTTTTACAGCTTGCTTCTTTGGTGATTTAAAGTCAAGCCCCAGGTCAGCCATATAGTTACTGCATTCCGGACATTTTATTTCTCTTTTGCTGAATCTTAAACCAAGATTGGTCAGCATCTCTTTCTCTTTGTCTGAGAGTTTTTTTATTGATTTATCTAAAAGCTTCTCATAGTGTTCCGATTTACCAATCCTTTGCAACAAGTCGGAATAATGTGGCTGTTTAAAGGTCTTGCGACAATGAAAACAAGCAAAATGAGATTTGTATGTCTTGAATGCGTATCTGCACATAAACTCTACCGGTTAATAACTGCAATGCGTAAATTTATATGATCAATAGGTATTTCTTCCCAACCGGCATAATTCCTGAAAGCCTTTACTTATTATTACTTGTCCACCGTGTAATTCAGTGCAGTTACCCCGCTGGTAAACTGGTGTGCACCCAGGAGTTGTAGATTTACTTTGTTTTGGATGTTTGTAAACAAAGGAATGCCTTGCCCGAGAATAATAGGGTTAACAAATAGCCAGTAGCCGTCAATCAGGTTTTGCTGAATAAGTGAATGTGTGGCAGTAGGGCTGCCAAAAAGCAATATTTCTGAGCCCGGTTGTTGTTTAATTTCATTGATCCTGTCGGCAAGATTATCGCTTATGATTGTTGTGTCAGGCAGGTCTGCACCCTTCATGGTTTTAGATACAACAATTTTGTGCGCTTTCTTATACCACGCCGAATGTTCAATGTCATGCTTGCTTGCTGACGGCTCATCCCCTGCGGTAGGCCAGTAATCTTCCATCATCTGGTAAGTCACCCTCCCGTACAATGCAGTGTCGCTTTCGCTTATCCGCTTGCCTACGTAGTCAAAGATTTCTTCATCTACTTTAATCCAGTTCATTTCCCCGTTGGGCCCTGCTACAAAACCGTCAAGTGAAATGTGCATAAAAGAGATTATTTTTTTCATATGGTTATGTTTTATTGTTGAAAGCGTTTAAGTTCTTCTGCTTACGGTATTGTTGATTTAAGTGTTTGGTTAGTTACTGATTTAATATTTGTTTTAAATAATGCAAACATCTTGTTATCGGATATACGTTTTCTTCTTTACAATTTCCCGGTCTTTAAAATCATATTCAATGGTAAAAGTTGTGCTGGATATTTTTACCAAATGTATTCTATTCAGTACTTCAGGTCCATCAAATATTTCTTTTAGAAAAGCATATTGTTTTTGAAACACACGCTTTGTGTTACATAAGGTCATACTATCACCTGACTCTGGTATATCAGCTTTTGACTATAATAAAATTTGTTGAGTAGTGTCAGCATCAATCCAGGCGCTTCCATCGGGTATTAAATTTTTTGCAGTTTTCTTATCGAACAACCTTATATAGTGAGGATTTGCACTTCCACACGAGATTATAAAAACAAACGTCTTTTTAATATCTGCACCACTGGTAATTGTGTTAATTTTAAGTAAATCAATTCAGTTAGGCAACTGTTTTAAAGTGATGAAAGATTTATTGAAGAACATGACGGCAAATTCTTTTAACTGGCGCCCGCTTGCCCTTGCCATACCAGGCCCTGGTAAACTTTATGCATTGCCACATTTTTCAGCGGCACAAAATAAAATGTGGCAGAAAAAAATGTGGCGCGCTCTTTTTTCAGCGATTTCAATTTAAAACGATGAGAACGATCCGAGCCATACACCCGCTTACGCAGCAGCAATTGTCTGAATACCTGTTAGTTAGTCGCAATCAGGTAGCGCATTATGAACTTGGCCGCAGATCGTTACCCGCCAAAGCCAGCATAAAATTGTCGCGGCTGGAAATAGCCCTGGCAAAAAATGATCATACCCTTACTACTACCGCAGAATTGGCAATGAGGGAGTTACTGGAAGAGGAGGCCATCAGGCTGGACCACCAGCTCACATCGCTAAAAATTAGCTGGTTTGCCGCTAGCAAAAAAATAAAAGAAGCCCGTGCCAAATACAAGAAGGCTATGGAATTGCTCTGGGCAATACCTGTACTGTTGCAGCAATTGTCGCCTGGCAAAGAAGGAGAATTTGAGAAAAAATGGCTGCAGGCCACAGAGTTTACACTATTGAAGGAAATGAAACACTACGGCCTGGCAAAACAAGAAGTATTAGAGCTTCGGCAGGCAACGTTGCAAAGGCAGATTAAAGATATAGAGGCGTTGATTACAAAATTTAATAAGAAGGGAAAGAGGAAGAAGGTGAGTGGGGAGGCGTAATTTGACCAAAAGACATTACCGAGAATATGTATTATCCTTTTCTAAAAATAATATCGTAAATGTATAATTACTGACAATTTATTAGCTTGGATAGTTATCGACAGGACCCATTGTTATGTCTCGGTTTTCTTTCACCAATTCTTGAACTTACGGTTAATTGCTTCTTGTCTTTTCTTCTCAGCTTTCGCTAATAATTTTAAAATTCCAAATTGCTTCCTATCAAATGTCGGAGAGTCGGCTAATAATTCAGTATCAAAAACATCACGGTAAATGTTTTTTAAAATTTCTTTTGCTATGTTCAGCAATGTTTTTATTTCTTTAAATGAAATGTCAATCGAATTATAATCAGTCATAGGGTTGTCAGTATGAGCATAAAGTTTACTACGTAGAAGCAGTATATTATCTATAATAGCCCTACTGTCAAGAAAAAAATTTTGCCAACTTTCAATCTGAATGGTTGAAACTCCAACTTTTCTAAAATATCCGGAGGGAGAAAGCGATATAATGAAACTTTCTAACTGAAATTTGTCATTTTCAGAGCGACTGTAAAGTTTCGATATCTCAATTATTAAAGTCCTAAACATTAAGTGCATAATCAGTGAAAGATCACTTTTATGTGCAGATTTTGTAACGAAATCTAATTCCTCCTGGGTATCTGGGTGATGAAAATATTCAGTGTACAGATAAGCTTCTTGTGCAAAGAGGTATACGTGTAATATCTTTTCCAGTTTAATTCCTAATTCGGTTTTTAAGTTTGACATATGCTGGAGATTAAAAGAGAATCAAGTTTGATTTGTGGATCAAAGTATTCTTTAAATATAGATTATACGTCGGTAGCTGAGTAAGATTTGGTTATGTCGGCCAAATCATAATAGATTATTGACAATTAACTTTTGCTTCCTCGAACGTGTTTGTAATAAAATCTTGACGCTGGCTTTTATGTAGGCAATCTTTTTGGTACAAAGAACCAAGTGAAAATTGAATTAGTAATTATAGACTAAAAACATATCCTTACATATCATTAGCCAAATTTAAAAACTAATAAGTGTTGCATTTTTTTATACACCCTTTCACAAAACGAATGAATAAAACTGTTTAACATTCTATACACATTGACTTGTTGGTCAGATTTTTTTGATTTTTTAATATCTAAGATGTTTCTCGATAAATGGACTTTTTGAGTTAAATTTTTTTTGATAAAGTAATACTGTAGGGTATGTTTCAAATTTGTCGAATAAATAGTTTTACTATTTAAGTAGTAAAGAAAACTCTTGTGTTTGGAGCATAACAATGGTTATTCATATAATGTCATTCTTTCTACTACAATCGTCATTTTTTCATCTACCCAAAACAAGTAAAAGGTACTATTGTAAGCCGCCCTCTCCGCATCATATCTTTGCCCTGTTCATAAAATAATAACAATTAAAATCCAATGCCCATGTCGTTCTCTGTAACGAAATTAGCAAGCATCGAGGAATGTGATGCAATCACAGCCCTGGTAAACCAGTTAACAGAAAGCCTTTCTGTTTCAGAATCAGTAGATCGTTTGGCGTCCAAACGTATCGCTGTAAAAACAGAACAGCGGCTCGCTGACCTGGAAAAAGTGAAAGGCGAGTTAGCCAGTATTGAAGCCCAGTTAGGGGTAGTGTCAAACCCGCAAAAGCGTAATGCGTTGCTTCATGCAAGAATGACCAATGAAGCAAAAAAATTTGGCCTGGAGTCAAGAGATGGTCAAACCGGTACCAGCGCCCTTCTGTTAAAGGAAGTGGAAATCGCTGCCATCGTTAGCGAACAGGATCACTATGAAGCATTGCTTGCAGCTATTGCAACGCAAAGAGCTACCCTGTAAGCACTTTCAACTTTACCTAAACCCGCACTTAACCAACCCTGAACCCGTGGCTCAAAACCGCGGGTTTTTTGTTTTATTGAACCCTGTAGTGTTTAGCAAGCAGTCAAATCCATTTCGCAGGGTGTCCTTCATTCATTTGTTTTTTAAAAAGCTTTGGCTTCGGCCGGTGATAACAAATATTGTCACTCACTATGCGTGCAGATAGTAGATATTTTTGTTAGTTAAGTTAATCCGGTAATGGTATGCGCAAGATCATAAATAATAACTACCCGTTTCCCCGGTAACCGTATCTATCATAAGAATACCCTGGCTGGTATTATCCAACTGCATGGCAAGCGTACCATCGTTTTTCCAGATGGCAGAGCGGCCGTCCGCATGAAAGTTATCACAATAGCCGGTGCTGTTCACCATTAAAACGGTCATGCCGTATTGGCCGGCAATACCGGCTAACGTTTCCATGGCCTTATCCACACCAGTAGCGGTTTTGGCTACACTTGCAAGATAAATCTTAGCACCATTGGCTGCCGCATTCGCTGAATGGGAAGGGACGGAAATTTCATAGCAAATGGCAAACGCGATATCAGGAGCAGTATTGAGACGGATGTTTTGTGGTAACCCGCTTACAAAGAAAGGTAACTCATCTTCATGCAGGTGTTGTTTGGTATATACCTGCACAGGTTCACCCGGCTGAAAAATGAGCATGCCAATGTTGATGTCATTGCCGGTTTGCAAAGGAAGACTAATGCCGATCACAATTGTGCTTTCATCACTCAGTTGTTGAAAAATTTTCCAACTCTCCTCATCCGGTGTAGATGCAAGCTGTTGTGCAAGTGTAGGCTCATAACCGGTAATGGACAGCTCCGGGAAAATGATCATTTCTGCCTGTTGCGCAACAGCCAATGTGATTGCCTGCCGGTGTAACTGAACATTGCGCGGAATATCTCCTGCAAAAGGTTGTATTTGTGCGAGGCTGATCTTCATAATAAAGGCCTTTGGTCTTTCAGTAAAGATAAGCAGCAGTAAGAAGTGGCTGTACTGTCGTGTAACGAATTTGATTGTATTACCCTGAAAAACGATGGAGTTTAGAAAACTGCAGCAGGAAGCCGGGAAAGGCCTTATCATTTTATAAAAAAAGCGGTTATTTTCCTCCTGCATGCCTTATCGCCTTACCTTTGCGGCTTAATTTTCTTCAGCATGAAATTTGGCGTAGTTGTTTTTCCCGGTTCTAATTGCGACAGAGATATGCAGGACGCGCTGCAGTACGATTTAAATAAAGAAGTGATAATGCTTTGGCACAAAGACAAAGACCTGAGCATGTTTTCTACCGAAGATTGCATTGTACTTCCCGGCGGTTTTTCTTATGGTGATTACCTGCGTTGCGGCGCTATCGCCCGTTTTAGCCCGATGATGCAGAGCGTGATCGAGTTCGCTAACAAAGGCGGCAAGGTACTCGGCGTTTGTAATGGTTTCCAGATTTTATGTGAGAGCCATTTGCTACCCGGCGTATTGTTGCAGAATGCACAGCGGAAATTTGTTTGCAAAAATGTATACATCAGTAATAATAATGGCCGTGGCCTGATGATTCCTGTTGCGCATGGCGAAGGCAGGTTTCATGCAGACGAAAAAACACTGGATGAACTGGAAGCAAATAACCAAGTAATTTTCAGGTATTGCGATGAAGCCGGAACGTTAGCTGAAACTGGTAACCCTAATGGCGCCATCCGCGGTATTGCCGGTATCAGCAACAAAGAAGGAAATGTTTTTGGCATGATGCCCCACCCGGAAAGGGCTACTTCACCTGCACTTGGCAACCTGGATGGTGTGGAAGTCTTTAAAATTCTCGGGCTCAATTAATGGTTGCAGCTTTCGTTAATTAACAATGATTATAAAAATTGGGAAATAGCTTTGCCGTACAATAAACAAATGAAAATGAAATATCTTTTTACCCTTATGCTGAGCGTTATTGCTTACGCTGGTTTCTCACAGGTGGAAGATCCGGTTCAATGGAACTATACCGCTGTTAAAAAGGGAGAGAATGTTTATCAGTTGGTGATTACCGCCACCATTTCCAAGCCCTGGCATATTTATTCGCAAACAACACCTGCCGGTGGGCCGGTGCCTACATCGGTTACTTATAAAACCAATCCTTTGGTTACCGTAGAAGGTAAAGCAAAAGAGAATGGTAAACTGGAAACAGTTCACGACAAGAGTTTTGGTATAGATGTAAAATACTTCAGCAACAAAGTGGAGTTTGTGCAAACGGTTAAAGTGAAAGGGAAAGTAAAAACCAATCTCGCAGGTATTGTGGAGTATATGGTTTGTAATGATGAAAAGTGTTTGCCACCCACCAAAAAATCTTTTGACGTTAAATTGCAATAAGAAAGAACGAAACATCGCATGAAGCATTTTATTACGCTCGCTTTAAGCATTATTACGATATTCACTTCAGCAACTGCACAGAACGCTTCAAAGCCTGTGCAGTTTTCTTTTTCGGCCCAACGGGCAGATACCCAATCTGCCATTATAAAAGTGCATGCAGCTATTAAAAGCGGCTTTGTGCTTTTTGCGGCAAAACAAAAAGATACTGCCAACGCTTTTGTTTCTGCACTTAAAACAAGCTTTGCTGTTCAGCAGGATAAAATCCGGGAAACCGGGAAAGAAACGATTGTTACTGATGCAGATAATAGCCGCGCATTTGTCGATAGCGTGGAATTCTCTTACCCGGTAACATTTGCTGCAAAGGATTCTGTATTAAACGGAAGCTTCGCCTGGCTGGCAAAAGGCAAGGATGAATACCCCAGCGGTGAAGAAAAATTCAGTATTAAACTTTCGTCTGCAGCAAATGGTGATGTTCAATCAAACGCTAAGCCTGGTAACGAATTAACCAGCAAATCCCTTGGGGCTATTTTCTGGCTTTGTTTTGGTACCGGCCTTCTTGCTATTCTTACGCCTTGCGTGTTTCCGCTCATCCCGGTAACGGTTAGCTTTTTTCTTAAACGTAGCAAAACACGCAGCCAGGGCATAAGAAATGCAGCCTGGTATTCTATCAGCATCATTCTTATTTATACCATACCCACACTTATCCTCACTAAAATATTCGGTGATAAGATCTTATATCAGTTATCGGTACATCCTGTTACCAACCTTTTATTTTTCGCCATTTTTATTCTGTTTGGTATTTCCTTATTAGGCGCTTACGAGCTTACGCTTCCGTCTAAATGGGCCAACAATTCTGATCAGCAGGCGGGTAAAGGGGGCTTTACAGGTATCTTTTTTATGGCGCTTACGCTTGTTATTGTATCCTTTTCCTGTACGGGCCCTATTGTAGGTTTGTTGTTGGGAAGTACAGCGCAAGGTGGTACCACGCTGGCACCTATTCTCGGCATGCTGGGTTTTGGTTTGGGATTGGCGCTGCCTTTTACCCTGTTCGCGTTTTTCCCATCGTTGATGCAATCTTTGCCTAAAAGCGGTGGATGGCTTAACAGTGTAAAAGTGGCCTTCGGATTTATTGAACTGGCACTGGCTTTAAAATTCTTAAGCAATGTAGACCTGATCTATCACTGGCGCTTGTTAGACAGGGAAGTATTCCTGGTATTATGGATTGTTATTGCCACCTTACTGGGCTTATACCTGTTGGGCAAGCTGAAATTTTCACACGACAGTGATTTGAAATATATTAATATACCCCGGCTGTTTTTTGCCATTGCCACATTCAGTTTTGCGGTATACCTCGTGCCGGGTTTGTGGGGGGCGCCGTTAAAAAAATTAAGCGGGTTAGTTCCTCCATCTACCACGCAGGATTTCAACCTGGATGAATTACAATATAAGTTAAGCGCTGTTCCTGCTGCCGGTAACAATAACTCCGGGGCAGTTGCAAAACCACCGCAGAAACTTGTAGATAAACTGAAAGTTCCGTTTGGGTTAACAGCTTATTTTGATCTTGAAGAAGGAATGGCTGCTGCAAAGGCGCTTAATAAACCGGTAATGCTCGATTTTACCGGACATTCCTGCACCAATTGCCGGAAAATGGAGGAATCTGTTTGGAAAAACCCGGAAGTATTAAAAAGAATGAAAGAAGATTTTGTATTGATCAGCCTGTACACAGATGAATCTGAAGAACTGCCTGAAAATGAGCAATACAGAAGCAAGCGGAATGAATTAATTGCCAACGTGGGCGATAAGAACCTGGACTACGAAATAACCAAATTTGGATTTAATGCCCAGCCGCTCTATATGTTTCTCGATTTACAGGGTAACATACTAAGCGATGTAAAATATGGTTATGACCCGGATGTAAACAAGTTTCTTCACCATTTTGATACAGTAAAGGCCGAATTCGCTAAAAGATCTAAGTAATCAGGCAAAAAAAATCCCCTCTTGAAAGAGGGGACTCGCGGGGAAATTCATAAAATTTGGTTGTCATCCTGTTTCTTACCTGTGGCAAAGGGGGAAACATTAAACACATGCAACCAACAGAATGACAATAAGTTGGGATTTCATAGTTTCAGACCTCTTTCACGGTTTTCCTTGTCTCTAATCCTTTCTGTAACTAATAGAATAAATCCGTTTATAAAGCTATTTGTTTTTCCATCATCATTTTCCTCAGATTAATGAGGCCGTAACGCATTCTTCCAAGCGCTGTATTAATACTGCAGTTGGTTACTTTGGCAATATCCTTAAAACTCATATCACCAAAATGCCTTAGTACAATTACTTCGCGTTGTTCTTCAGGCAACATTTCCAGCATACAATGTACGCGGTCGTGACTTTGAGAACGCATTACCTTCTGCTCAGGCGTTTCATCTGCAAAATACAAAACTTCAAAGATATCTTTATCATCGCTGGTTACGATTGTTGGCGATCTCTTCACCTTTCGGAAGTAATCTACACAAAGGTTGTGAGCGATGCGCATGGCCCAGGGCAGAAATTTTCCCTCTTCATTATAACGGCCGCTACGCAAAGTGTCAATCACCCTGATAAAAGTTTCCTGAAAAAGATCTTCCGCCAGGTATTTGTCTTTTACCAGAAAAAAGATAGACGTGTAAATTTTGTCTTTATAACGGTTAATCAGCTCTTCAAAAGCGCAAACGTTTCCATCCTGGAAAGCATTTATTAACTGTAAGTCGGTGGTGGCTTGGTCGAACCTTCTCATATAAATAGGGGTATTAGGTTTTAATGAATAAAATCAACTATCCCTTTAAAAAAAATGTTAAGTAGAGGTTCGAACGATAGGCTTTTAGCTTTTAATTTGGTGAAGATAATGTGAATTTAAGAAATTGCCAAAACATGCGCTGCATGTAAATTGCAAAATAATTGTGAAAGAAAAATATTGGTTCTCTTAAACTTTATCGATTACCCCTTTGTATTTGCCTGTAGACAAAATAGTAAATTTTTTAGCAAAACAAATTCACTAAATTGCCTCTTCATTATGCCAGATCAAATTACAGCGAAACCAAAAAAAACACCGGTATCTTCTAAAGGAAAGACAGTACCGGAAACAGCATCAGATGCCATTTTGGTAAAAGGGGCGAGGGTACATAATCTCAAGAATGTCACCGTTGAATTTCCAAGAAATAAATTTATTGTCGTTACCGGCGTCTCGGGTAGCGGCAAATCTTCTTTAACCATTGATACGCTTTTTGCAGAAGGCCAGCGCCGTTATGCAGAAAGCCTGAGCGCCTATGTACGCCAGTTTATGGCCCGTATGGTAAAGCCCGATGTGGATTATATTAAAGGACTTTGCCCGGCAATTGCCATAGAGCAAAAGGTAATCACCCGAACACCCCGCAGCACGGTGGGCAGTATGACGGAGATCTATGATTACCTGCGTCTTTTATATGCACGCGCAGGTAAGACCATTTCACCCATCAGTGGCAGGGAAGTAAAAAAAGATGATGTAGCCGATGTCTTGCGCCAGGTACAGCAATTACCTCATGGCGATAAGGTGGTAATACTCGTAAGCTTTAAACAACATGCGAAAAGAGATATCCGGGAAGAACTCACGATCCTTAACCAGAAAGGTTTTTCGCGATTATATATTGGTCATCAGCCTGTAAGAATAGAAGAATTACTGGAGCTTACGGATAAGGAACTGAAAACCCGTATTCAAAAAGATGCGGCGGTACTTATTGACCGTATCGTAGTAAAAGAATTTGACGAAGATGACGTTCACCGCCTGAGTGATTCTGTGGGCACCGCCTTCTATGAAGGTGAAGGCGAGATGTATATAGAGATAAATGGCGAAAAAGAATTGCATTTCAGTAATAAGTTTGAGCTGGATGGTATTTTGTTTGAAGAGCCGGTACCCAACCTGTTTTCCTTCAACAATCCCTTTGGCGCCTGTCCTACCTGTGAAGGCTTTAGCCAGGTGTTGGGAATTGATGATGAACTGGTAATTCCTGATAAACGCCTGAGTGTATATGAAGGTGCTGTTGCCCCCTGGAAAGGGGAGAAACTGGGATGGTGGAAAGAGCAGTTTGTTAAGGGGGCCAGGAGCATTGACTTCCCGGTGCATAAACCCATTGCAGATCTTACACCTTCTCAATACAATATATTATGGAAAGGACAGGGTAATGTATTGGGCATTGATGATTTCTTTAAAGAGGTGGAGCAGAACCTTTATAAGGTACAGTACCGTGTGTTGTTGAGCCGCTATCGTGGCCGGACCAGTTGCCCGGATTGTAAAGGTTACCGTTTAAGAAAAGAGGCATTGTATGTTCAGGTAAGTGGAAAACATATTGGAGAGCTTTGCGAAATACCGGTGAAAGATTTAAAGCAATGGTTTAATGAATTGGCTTTATCAGTTCATGACCAACAGGTAGCCAAACGTATTTTAATAGAAGCGCATCAGCGCCTGCAAACCCTGCTGGATGTTGGTCTTGGTTATCTTACGCTTAATCGTCTTGCTAATTCGCTGAGTGGCGGTGAAAGTCAGCGTATACAGCTTACAAGAAGTCTTGGCAGCAACCTCACCAATTCATTATATATCCTGGATGAGCCTTCCATTGGTTTGCATTCAAGAGATACAGAACGGTTGATCGGCGTACTGAAGCAATTGCGTGATTCAGGAAATACAGTGGTGGTAGTAGAGCATGACGAGATGATGATGCGTGAAGCGGATTATATTATTGACATGGGGCCGCTGGCTTCTCATTTAGGCGGTGAAGTGATTGCTGTTGGAGATTATGATGCCATCATACAGAATCCGGAGAGTTTAACAGGCCGGTATTTGAAAGGTGAACTCTCTATCGCTTCCAATACAAAACCCCGAAAATGGAAACGCAGCATCAAGGTGGAAGACGCCAGGCAAAACAACCTGAAAAATCTCACCGTTGAATTTCCCCTGAATGTATTAACCGTAGTAAGCGGCGTTAGCGGAAGCGGAAAAACAACATTGGTAAAACAAATTTTATATCCTGCATTAAAGAAAATAAAAGGCGAGTTTACTGATAAGGTGGGTTTTCATAAATCGATTACCGGCGACCTGGAAGAGATTGCACAAATAGAAATGGTAGATCAGAATCCTATTGGCAAATCTTCACGCAGTAACCCGGTGACATATATTAAAGCTTACGATGAGATAAGAGACTTGTTTGCCAAACAGTCTTTATCTAAAGTAAGAGGTTTTCTTCCCAAGCATTTTTCTTTTAATGTAGATGGCGGCCGTTGCGATGCCTGCAAAGGCGAAGGTGAACAGGTGGTGGAAATGCAATTTCTTGCCGATGTGCATCTTACCTGTGAAGTATGTGGTGGAAGGAAGTTTAAAGAGGAAGTATTAGAAGTAAAGTATAAAGACAAGAGTGTATATGATGTACTGGAAATGAGTGTGGATGAAGCTATTGAATTTTTTAAAGAGGAGAAAGGATTGGCCCGTGCATTGCAGCCTTTGCAGGATGTGGGCTTGGGTTATGTAAAGCTCGGTCAGAGCAGTGATACGCTTAGCGGTGGCGAAGCACAACGTGTAAAACTTGCTTCCTTCCTGGGGAAAGGGAAATCAAATAACCATGTGCTTTTTATATTTGATGAACCTACTACAGGACTCCATTTTCATGATATCAAAAAACTGCTGGCCTCCTTTAATGCATTGATTGAACAAGGTCATTCATTGATCGTGATTGAACACAATACCGATGTAATAAAGAATGCAGACTGGGTTATTGATCTTGGCCCTGAAGCGGGTGATGGCGGCGGCAACCTTGTCTTTGCCGGTGTTCCTGCAGATCTTAAGAAAGTAAAAGAAAGCTATACAGCGAAGTTTGTATAAGGGCTTATACAATTTTATTTTTAAACACCGGGCCACTTAAAAAGCCCGGTATTTTTATTTTATAGAAGACTTAAGAAGCGGGAAGATAATTTAAGTGCTTATTAAAGTTTGGCTTCTGAATGTGATTGATTGCGGTAATAATTTTGCAGTATTGGATGATGTGTTGCAGTGAATGAAGAAGAAAGATATCCAATCATTTCCTCCGCACATATTGTCCGTCACCCCTAAACCTTATTAAAATGCGTACCCCTCGCATCTTATTGACGGCTCTTTGTTTTGCCTGCCTCTTATTATTTTCCGGCAATGTGATTGCCCAGTATTCATTAACCAGTGATACTTATAATCAAAGTTTTGATGGACTTGGCACAGCCACCGTTTCAAACATTACTTCCGGAAGCCTGACCAATGTAAGTAACAGCCTTACAGGCTGGTATTTTTACGAGAGTGGCGGAAATACTTCCATCACCGCAGGTACGGGCACCAACAACATAGGTGATACTTATAACTTTGGCGTAACAGGCTCGGTTTCCAGGACGCTGGGCGGATTAAGATCGGGCGCCGTAGTTCCTTATTTCGGTTTCTATTTTACCAACAATTCTTCTGCAACAATTACGGCTATCAACATTACCTATAAAGGAGAAACCTGGCGCGTTGGAGCCAACAGCAGGCAAGACCGGCTGGACTTTCAATACAGTATTGATGCATCTGCTTTAAACAATGGAACCTGGGTAGATGTAAATGCGCTTGATTATCAAAATAGCGCTTCCAGTATAGCTTCCGGTTCTTTACTCCAGTCATCAACCATTACCGGCACGATTACCGGGATAAGTATAGGCGTTGGTGCTTCGCTTTTTATTAGATGGAGTGATTTTGATGCGACCGGTTCAGATGACGGCATGGGGATTAATGATTTGAGTTTTACGGTAACCTATGCAGGTGGCTATTCCAGCAGCACAGATTATTTTCGATCACAAACATCCGGTGATTGGAGTGCGCCTGCAAGCTGGGAATCATCAGCCGATGGCAGCAATAACTGGGTCACTGCAACCCTGCAACCAACTTCCGCCGCTGCAGGAGTAAGTATTCAAAATGGTCATACCATTACGCTTGCTTCAAATGTTTCTGCCAACCTCTTAAGAGTTGAAGCAGGTGGAATATTGCAGCATAATGCAGGTATTGTTTTTAGCATTGCAAATAGTACAGGTGTTGATTTTGATGTCTTTGGTACTTACCTGCCCAATGGTACACAACCAATTCTCGCTTCGGGAGCGACGGTTCAAATAGAAAACGGCGGCCTGGTTCGGGTAGATGTAAATACAGGTGGTGAAGGAGATGATTTCGCCCGCAACGGTAGCGTAATTTTTAAAACCGGTGCTGTTTTCCAGTGGAATGCTGTTACTGCTTTTGAATCAAGCAATATGACCTACTTTACCGCCGCAGGTAATGAGAATGAACGACCCATTTTCAGGGTGACCACCACACCTGCTATCGGAGCTACCACCACAACCACATTCAATGGAAAGTTTGAGAGTAATGCCACAAACTTCCAGTTTTTTAACAGCGGTAAAAAGATTTTTCGTGATGGATTTGGCGGCACCGGGGATATTGTTCATGCAACAGATTGTGGAACGTTTAAAATAACAGGTAGTGATGCCGTGATTGATGGAAGCTGTACCATCACCTTGAATAATGCCGCGCAAAGCCTTGCACTCGAAATAGCGGATGGCGCTTATATTACATTGTCAGGTAGCGCTAAAATTGCAGTTGGTTCTGCTACAGCGCCAGGTGCGCTGCTTTTAATCAATGGAACCTTAAAACATCAATCATCCAATAGTATCGACTTATCATATGGACATCTTTCTATTACCGGTGTAATTGATACTCATTCAACAGGCAATTTTAAAGCTGCATCAAATGCAGCATCAGCTATTTCAAATATCAGTATCAGCGGTAGTTCTGGCATGTCCGCGGGCCTGCTTAGCTTTGGCGCAGGCCAGGCTTTTGTGAACAGCTTTTCAGTAAACAAATCAGGCGCAAATGCTTACGTTGTCATGGGGAGTGATGTTACTATGAAAAGCCTTACGCTCATCAACGGAATTGTAATTACCAATGACCACCTGTTTTATTTTTTGAACGAATCCGGCGATGGAAGCAATTTATCCGTAGCTCCTTACGCTGCTAATACAACAACGTATAAAAATAGCTATGTCTGTACCTGTGATGCGTCAGGCGCAGCGTCTCCGGTTACTGATGGTACGAAGGGATTTCGTATCGGCAACATAGGTACAACGGAACTTATGTTTGCGGTAGGCGCCAATCTTAATTCTCCCAACCGTATGTCTATGAAAAATGACGGCCCGGTGGATGACTTCACTGTAAGTGTTGCAGCAGGTGATATTGGCAATACCCCTATGCCTGTAGTTTACCGAAAATGGTATATTAACGAAGCAAACCCACCCGTAACAACAACAGATAGCAGCCAGGTGTCTATGAAATTGTACTTCACCAAACAAGATCCTTCGCTGTTTTTTAATGGACAGGATGAAGTAGAAACCGGGTTTGATTATACGGATATGCATTTGGTTCACAAACTTACAGGCCGCAATTTTTCACATAACAGTAATTATGCAGACTTACAGAATACCCATCTTAATGCAGCGATAGGTACTGAAATATATGGCAAGTACACTAAAGGGGTGAGCATAGCTGAGGGCAACCGGTCATTAGGATTGACAAAATTTGGAGATGTATTTGGCGTAGTTAACCAGGGTACTTTCCTGTTACCTATACGTTTTATATCATTTACAGTACAACGAGAAATTTCCGCCTTTGAATTCAGGTGGAGTACAACAGATGATGCAGATGTAGACATGTATAAAATTGAGTATACAGAAGACGCTATTCATTTTTATGTACTGGCAACAGTGGCCGGCCATCATGGTAAAGGGATCAATAATTATAGTTATGCGCAATTAAACGATAACCCGGGAAAACGATATTATCGTGTAAAGGCAATTAATAAAGATGGCAATGTTTATTATTCGAAGATGATAACAATATCTGCACAAGTTGTTGCTTCATTTGTACGGGTAACTCCAAACCCTGTGGAGCATCATCATCTGCATATTCAGGTGAAAAATATTTCACCGGGTGATTGTTTTATTAAAATAACTGATATAACCGGTCGGGTAATATTACAAACACAAAAAAGTGTAGAAAGTAGTGGTGATCTAGATATATTGTTGCCATCTTCTATGTCAAAAGGAATGTATTATGTAGTACTGGCAGGAACAAATATGGCTTATCATGCTTCATTTCTCATAGCCAGTTAAGGATATTTCAAAAAGACCTCATCCTGCAAGAAATTCAATTTGCAGGATGAGGTAGAGGGTTATCGGGTAACCACCATTTTTTTACTATCAACCATTTTATTATTTACAACTAATGAATAGCTGTAAGTGCCTGAAGCTACATTAGCTAATTCAACAATTACACTTTTTTGCGATGATGTAACGGGTATTGTTTTAAGTACTTTGCCACTCGCTACTTCTGTAATAACAATACTGGCATGCTGGCTTTTCTGTGACAGATTAAAAGGGATTGTCATTCTGCCATTCGCGGGATTTGGAACATTTTGGCCAAGTGTGTTTTGACAGAGGGAAAAAGTTCCCGCGTTTCCGGTTTTACCCAGCAACTGCTCAATAGCAGCAAGCCTTGCCTTTAATTCTTCGTTTTCGGCAGATAATTCCTGTACCGCTTTTACCAATGGTACCACAAACTCTGCATAACGCAAGCCGTAATAATCTTTGTCATTGGCCGGTTTCTTCACGCCACTAAAATCGTAGTTTAATTTCTTTGCAGCAGATTCCACTTCCTGCGCCACAAAGCCGGTATAAACAATTTTGCTTTTCTCGTCTTCAGCCTTTTTTGCAAGTTCATTCTCTTTGCTGGTTGCATCATCTTCTCCTACTAATGGGCCCAAAAGCTTTTCTTTTTTATATGCCTGCGCTTTGATAACAGGTGAATTTGTTTTGTTTACACCTGCAATATCCAGTGTATAAGTTACCGGGCGCAATTCCTTAATAAATGTAAGACCGGGTACATCTTCTTTCACATTCTTTTTGTAACGGCCATCAGAGAAATTGGTCCAGTTAGCATAGCCGCCAATAGAGTTAATATTGGCGTTGCCAATTACAACCTGGTTATCCGATGCGGCGCGTGCATTATACCCAATTACAGTAGTATTATACTGCGTTGTACTTACTACATTAGCGGTTGCGCCGAGAAAGGTGCATGCGCTGGTATTTGCATCTTTAGCATTATCTCCTTCTTCATAAAAAACATTACCAGATCTAAACCCGAGGGAAGTATTATATAAACCGTCTTTATTGAATACCATGGAATAGTTGCCTATAGATGTATTGTTCGAGCCTTTGGTATTGTATCCAAATGCGACATTACCTAAGGCTGTATTGTTTGTTCCTGACACATTAAACAACATTGCACCCTCCCCTAAAGCAGTGTTATTTGTACCTTCTGTGTTAAACGTAAGCGCATTGTGACCAACAGCAGTATTAGCGCCCCCTGTTGTATTTGCAGACAACGCCCCTGCTCCCATAGCTACACCAAAATAACCTGTTGTATTCACCGCCAATGCACTGGCACCATTTGCCGTGTTATTATTACCAATTGAAGTTGAGGATAAAGCCTGATAACCTGTCGCCGTGTTGTTATACCCAACGGAATTTTGCATAAGGGACTGAAAACCTATTGCTGTATTTCCGCTTGCAGTATTAGCATTTAAAGCTTGGTAGCCAATAGCGGTATTGTTTTCGCCACTTGTATTGTTGCTTAATGTTTTTGCACCGATGGCAGTATTATTGGATGCTGATGTGCTAAATAACAACGCTTCATTTCCAAATGCAACATTGTTTTCCCCGGTAACATTTTCACGCAGGGCTGCCGTGCCAGATGCGGTGTTGCCAGAACCGGTAGTATTTTTGGTTAACACATCAAACCCTAATGCCGTATTAAAGCTTCCCGTTGAATTTTTTTCAAGTGCAACTACCCCAATTGCTGTATTGTAAGAACCGCCGGTATTATTATTAAGCGAATTCCAACCCACCGAAGTATTACTGCTGCCGGTAATGTTAGATAATAGTGCCTGGTAGCCTACACCGGTATTTTCCGAACCTGATGTGTTTGCATAAAGCGTTTTATAACCAAAGGCCGTTATACCATTTGCTGTGTTGGAAAATAATGCCTGGTGACCCGTTGCCGTATTTGATGAACCCGTAAGATTATTATATAAAGCCTGGTAACCAGTTGCGGTATTATTTATGCCACTTTGATTTTTATACAATGCATAATAACCAAACCCCGTATTAAAAGAGCTGGTTGTTGAATTGCCGGCATTGGTACCCAGGAAAAGGCTTCCGGTATTAACCGTTTTAAGGAAAGGTTCATTCTTCAGGTAGATTATACCTGTAAGACTTAAATTTTTCCATGCCTTGGGAGGTTCGCCAAGATTATAAGCTCCATTGCTGGCAGGTAACAAGTCTTTATTAATGGCAACGGGCGCCACCAGGTTGCTTAAATTCTGGTTGGCATTCTGCGCATGGGTAATCATTACAGAGGCCAGCAATGCCGCGAGTGTAGAGATGTTTTTTTTCATATTGGTTTGTTTGGATTGAAAAGGAATAATGTGAATGTATTTAGACAGATAGAGAAGATTAGTGTGTTATTAAGATGATAATGATGAACAAATAATGGGTTGCACTTTAAAAAAAAGGTACATATCATCCTGCAGGAAGTCTGCAGGATGATATGTAAAAAGCATATTATTTTGCGATCAGCATTTTTTTACTGTCAGAAGTCCTGTTGTTGATAACCAATGAATACACATAAGTGCCGGATGCGATGTTTCCTAATTCCACCGACACACTTTTTTGAGCAGCGGTAACAGGAATGGTTTTTAATACCTTGCCACTGCCCAGTTCTGTAATAACAATGCTGGCATGTTGGGTTTCTGAAGAAAGACTAAAAGGTATGGTCATTCTTCCGTTAGCAGGGTTGGGTATATTTTGACCAAGTGTATTTTTATCAAGTGATATGGTACCCAGGTTGTTGGTTTTTAATAGCTGTTCAATGGCAGCGAGCCTTGCTTCCAGTTTTTCGTTGGTTGCTTTCAAAGTTGCATTTTCAGCTTTTATTTCATCATTTGCAGAAGATAATTCCTGTACCGCTTTTACCAATGGTACTACAAATTCTGCATAACGCAAACCGTAATAATCTTTGTCATTGGCCGGTTTCTTCACGCCACTAAAATCGTAGTTTAATTTCTTTGCAGCAGATTCCACTTCCTGCGCTACAAAGCCGGTGTAAACAATTTTGCTTTTTTCACCTGTTGCTTTTTCTGCGAGTGCAGCATCTGTTCCGTCGCTGTTTTTATTAGATAACAATTTGGCATGTCTTCCATTTATAAGTTCCTGTGATTTACCTCCAGGTTGATTTGTTTTATTTACGCCGGCGATATCCAGTGTGTAGGTCACCGGTCTTAGTTCTTTAATAAATGATAAGCCAGGCACATCTTCTTTTACATTTTTCTTGTAACGGCCATCAGAAAAATTGGTCCAGTTGGCATAACCACCAATGGAGGTAACATTGGTATTTCCAATTACCACCTGGTTATCTGCAGCAGCCTGTGCATTATAACCAATAACGGTTGTATTGTATTGGCCGCCAAATGGAGTGCTTGTCATTGCACCAAGAAATGTGCAGGAATTTACATTGGAGTAACCAATATTTCCGGCATTGCTTCCAAGAGCGGTATTGTAGTTTCCTTCCTGAAAAACAATCAACGCTCTTGACCCTACTACGGTATTGTCTGAAGAATACCTGCTGGATGCCAGTGCAGACCCGCCAATAACCACATTATTAGCCCCTGTTTCATTTTGCATCAGCGCTCCCATACCAACAGCTATATTAGCGCCGCCTGTAGTATTTTTCTTTAGGGCATCAACGCCAAAAGCAGTATTTCCTTCACCCGTAGTATTAAAGTTTAAAGTTGATGAACCAAACGCAGAATTCCAGTTACCGGTAGTATTAGAATTTAGTGATGCCAAACCGAAGGCCGAATTTTCTGTACCTTCCTTGTTGGCAGAAAGCGTAAGTGCACCTACAGCCGTGTTTAGGCCTGATGTATCCGCGGCAAGTGAACGATACCCGATAGCTACGCTATTGTTGCCGGTTTTGTTGGCATATAATGCCTGGTATCCGAACGCACTGTTACCTGCTCCTGTAGTATTAGAGTAGAGGGCCTGGTATCCGTTGGCAAGGTTATTATTGGCGGTATTAGAATAGAGTGCCTGGTAACCTGTTGCGGTATTGCCTACACCGGCAGTATTGGAAAACAACGCCTGTGCACCATAAGCGGTATTATTGTTACCACCGAAAATGGAATACAATGATTGATAGCCCGTCGCTGTATTGTATTTCCCATCAAAAATTTTAAACATCGAGTTAAAGCCCACCCCGGTATTGTATGAACTGCCTGATACATCAGTTTCTTTACCAGCGGCAATCCCCAGGTAAGTACTACCGGTTCCGGGAGCTTTAATAAATGGCTCATTCCTTAAAAAAATGAGACCTGTAAGGCTAATATTTTTCCAGGCCCTGGGCGGTTCCCCTAAATTGTAAGTGCCATGCACGGCTGGCAGCAAATCCTTGTTAATGGAGGTTGGCGCCACAAGGTTACTTAAATTCTGGTTGGCATTCTGTGCCTGGCTTATCATTACAGAGGCCAGCAATGCCGCGAGTGTAGAGATGTTTTTTTTCATATTGGTTTGTTTGAATTTAAAAGGAATAATGTGAATGTATTTTGACAGATAAAGAGGATTAGTTTGAGTATTAGGATGAATGTGATAGACCAATAGTAATGTATCGTTCATTTTTTAAAATGCAGGAAGTATACATCATCCTGCAGGTGGCTCCGCAGGATGATATATAAAGAAGCATGTTATTTTGCGATCACCATTTTTTTACTGTCAGATGTCCTGTTATTGATGACTAATGAATACACATAAGTGCCGGATGCGATGTTGCCTAATTCCACTGACACACTTTTTTGAGCAGCAGTTACAGGGATTGTTTTTAATATCTTGCCGCTGCCCAGTTCTGTAATAACAATACTTGCATGCTGGGTTTCTGTAGAAAGACTAAAAGGAATGGTCATTCTGCCGTTAGCAGGGTTAGGTATATTTTGGCCAAGAGTATTTTTATCAAGTGATACGGTACCAAGGTTGTTGTTTTTTAATAGCTGTTCAATGGCGGCAAGTCTTGCCTCCAGTTTTTCATTGGTTGTTTTTAATGTTTCATTTTCTGTAGATAATTCCTGCACTGCCTTAACCAATGGCACTACAAATTCAGCATAACGCAAGCCATAGTAATCTCCATTGTTTGCCGGCTTTTTAACACCACTGAAATCGTAGTTTAATTTTTTTGCTGCAGCTTCTACTTCCTGTGCAACAAAGCCGGTGTAGATGATTTTGTTTTTTTCACTAAGTACTTTTGACGCAAGCTGAAACTCTTTTGTTCTGTCTATTTTAGAATTTTCCTGGTTAGCTGAAACTCCGGCTGATGTATTTGGTTCCTGAATATCTAAGGTGTAGGTAACAGCTCGCAACTCTTTAATAAATGCAAGGCCCGGAACATTTTCTTTGATGTTCTTCTTATACCGGCCGTCAGAGAAATTGGTCCAGTTAACATAGCCTCCGATAGATGTAACGGCGCTGTTACCTATTACCACCTGATTATCTGCTGTTACATGAGATCTGTAACCTATTGCTGTTGAATTATATTTCTCCCTGCCAGAAACAAAGCCTCCGGCGGTTGCAAAATAGCCAAGAAAAGTGCAGTAATTATGTCTCGAATCACCAATCCCTATCGAAATAGGCCCCATCGGGTTTTCATCCGCTCTCCCAACACTAGAACCAGATATTGCGCCAACTGCTGTATTGCCAGATCCGGCATCATCAGCCGAAGACTGGTAGCCGTAGGCCGTATTTTCTGAACCTGAGATATTTCTGTAGTTTGAATAATAGCCCGTTGCCGTATTATAGGAACCCGCCAGCTTTTCCCATAATGCCCATCCCCCAAATGCTATGTTTCCATAACCGTTTGTATGTGCTTCCAACGCATGGTAACCAAAGGCGCTGTTATCAGAACCTGTAATATTCTGTTTCAGACTATAATACCCTGCGGCCGTATTACCTGTACCAACAGTATTGCCAAAAAGGGCTTTATTGCCAAAAGCGCTATTAAAAGAACCTGATGTATTGCTGTAAAGAGTGGTTTCACCAACCGCTGTATTTTCATACCCACCAGTGTTAGAATATAAACTTAGGTATCCATTGGCAGTATTTGCGAAACCGCTGGTATTAGCATACAATGTTTTATAGCCGGTGCCCGTATTTATGTACCCGGTGGTATTATTCCGAAGAGACATAAATCCGAAACCGGAATTAAAAGACCCGGTCGTTGCATCACCGGCATTGGTTCCAATAAATGTGCCCCCCGTGCCGGCGATTTTTAGAAAAGATTCGTTTTTCAAGTAAAGTATACCTGTAAGACTTAAATTCTTCCATGCCCTTGGCGGTTCTCCAAGGTTGTAAGCTCCGTTTGTGGCGGGTAACAAATCTTTATTAACAGCAACAGGCGCCACCAAATTGCTAAGATTCTGATTGGCATTCTGTGCCTGGCTTATCATTACAGATGCCAGCAATGCCGCGAGTGTAGAAATGTTTTTTTTCATCACGTTTTTATTTGGGTTTTAAAATAGAGACAATGCTTTACCGGTAACGGTAATACCACAGCCGGTTTGGGCAGCTATAGCATTCATACCGGAATAATTATTCCGCAGCATTACCTGCGATACTTATAACAACAAGGGGATCACAACAGAAAAAGCAGCACCATGTCCAGCTTCACTACAAGGGGTTGGTAATCGTTAATAAATAAAGGGGAGTATATTAGAAGGCTAGCTTTTCTTTTGCCTTATCTTCTTTTTAGCCATTATTGAATGATGGTCACAACTTTTTAAGACAATACCTGTCTTCTCTATGTAATAATGTTTGCTAAAATGTGAACGAATCCTTTTCATAGTGTTTTTTAATTTGGGTTCAAAAACAAAGATTATTAGGGTTTTCTGCAGGAATATTGATGATTGTTTGTTGTAATCAACAGCTACTACTAACCAGGGGGGAGCGTTTGAAGGGCAAGGTAATAAAACAATAGTATTGCCATGGAAATTATCAATAACTGTGCAATATTAAAGGTTAAGTGTGCAGAATAGAATGATAAGTGTGTAAACACATAGAATAAAAATGATGCTTCCCCTCACATATCTCTCTTTTAATACGTTACATGAATGAATCACGTAAATTTAATCAATGAATTACCAGCAGTTGCCGCCACCGGAATATCTAAAAAATTACGTTCAGTATTTCTGGGTGATGGAGAGTAATGCTTCTGAAGCTTCTTCTAAAAGTTTTAAGACAATTGCCGATGGTTGCCCTGGTATTATCTTTCAGCAACCTGGTAAAGGTGTGTTCTATCAGTATGATAAAAAATTACCCGAGATATTTTTGTTTGGCCAGGCTACACGGCATGCTGAATTGATACTGGATGGGAATTTCAGCAGCGTAGGAATTTATTTCTTTCCGCATGCATTAAAATCTGTGTTCGGGCTGGATGCGGTAACGCTTACTGATTCCTGTCTTGACCTTAATCGTGATACTGGTCGGCAGGAATTTCATCTCTCAGAACGCCTTGCCATGGCTTCCAATGCGGATGAAAAGATTAGCATTCTATCTTCCTTCCTGTTAAAGGAAATTCGGAGGAATCAGTCCAAAGATGAGGCATTGATTCAGTTTGCATTGTCACAAATCATCAATGCTGATGGCAATATTTCGTTGCCCATGTTATTAAAGCAACTGCATCTTTCTGAAAGAAATTTTGAACGTAAGTTCAAGCAGTATATCGGCATGTCGCCAAAATTGTTTGCCCGCATCAGCCGATTCCGAGCATCGCTTCAGCAGTTGCGCAATAACCAATACCTGAAATTATCAGACATTGCTTTTGATAATAACTATTCAGACCAATCGCATTTCATCCGCTCCTTTAAAGAGTTTGCAGGGTTTTCTCCATTTCAATATCAAAAACAATCCAATACCATCATTGAAAATCTGACAGAACTGGCTGATTAATTTTGCCGGTTTTGTACAATTTTCCGGTTGCAGGCCGGTATAGTTTTACGTCCTGATAAAACGATACCATGAAACTTATCTTATCTATACTGTCAGGACTTTGTGCATGTTTTCTTGTATTCTCCTTCACTTCGGAGGAGCAAACATTGTTACCGGATTTATCGGGCTACCACATTTTCCGAGGAGCGATGAGCCAGTTACAGCCATCTGACGACTTTGTGCCTTACCAGGTTTCAGCGTCATTGTTTTCTGATTATGCTGAAAAGCAAAGATTGATAAAGCTTCCTGAAGGCACTCTGCTTACAGCTATCAATGATGGGCTACCCGTGTTCCCCGATGGTACCATACTCGTAAAAACATTTTATTATCCATTTGATAAAAGAGAGCCTGCTAAAGGGAGACGAATTATTGAAACAAGGGTAATAATTAAAATGTTTGAAGGATGGACCGCAGGAACGTATATATGGAACAAAGAACAAACCGAAGCAACGCTTTTAACTAAAGGAGCAAAGCTACCGGTAGAATGGTTAGATGGTAAAGGCGCATCGCAGAAAATAAACTACGAAGTACCTACCGTAAAACAATGTGCAGGCTGCCATAAAACAGGTAATGCATTAATGCCATTAGGGCCGAAAATAAGAAACCTCAATATTGATGTAAGCATTGATAATGAAACAATAAATCAACTGAAATTTTTCGAAACAAAAAGGCTGATCAGCTCAATAAATCCCACCTCATTTGGCAGTTTGCCATCCTGGGAAGATGAGCATAATACGCTTGAACAACGTGCAAGGGCTTACCTGGAAGTGAACTGCGCACATTGTCATCAGCCCAATGGCTCCTGTGCTTCCGTAAACTTCAGACCGGCATTTGAAACAAGTCTTGCTGATAGTAAAATCAAAGAAAAGGGCAACCGGATCATTAAATTAATGCAGCGCGGTCGTATGCCTTACCTCGGAACAACAGTAGTACATGAAGAAGGTCTTGCACTTGTTAAAGCCTATATCAACACGTTGAAATAAATATCTTCTTTCATAATTAAGTTGCCGGTTTTATTCTATTTAACAAATATAGCCGGCCATAGGTTTGCTTAAAAATAACGATGATGAAAAACACAAACAATCTCAAAGAAATGCTGGTATTGGGCGGCACAGGAAAAACCGGAAGCCGTATTGTTCAGCGTTTGCAACAGCAACAATTTCCGGTAAGAATCGGATCACGTTCCGCGCAGATTCCCTTCGATTGGGAAAAAGAAGAAACATGGCAACCTGTACTGGAAGGAATAGAAAATGTATATGTTTCATTTCAACCGGATCTGGCGGCGCCTGGCGCAGTTGCTATCATAAACCGCTTTGTAGAAACTGCAGTAAAAGCAGGTGTAAAAAAACTCGTTTTACTTTCAGGACGCGGTGAACCGGAAGCGCAGGAATGCGAAGAGATTGTTACCGGTTCCGGACTTGACTGGACGATCATCCGTGCATCCTGGTTCTTCCAGAATTTTAGTGAAGGATATTTATTGGGCGATTTACTCGCCGGCTATGTAACCTTACCAACCGGCGATACCCCGGAGCCTTTTGTTGATGCAGATGACATAGCTGACGTTGCGGTAGCGGCGTTAACCGGTACTGATCACGCCGAAAAATTATATGAAGTTACAGGCCCCCGTCTGCTTACGTTTAAAGAAGCTGTACAGGAGATTGCAACTGCAACAAAACGTACCATTATTTATCACCAGGTAACTGGGGAGGATTATACTGCAATGCTTAACGAACATGGTGTTCCCAAAGAATATATTTCGCTGCTTAGCTATCTTTTTTCAGAAGTGTTGGATGGCCGCAACGCAAGTATTGCAAACGGTGTAGAGCAGGCATTGCACAGGAAGCCGTCTGACTTTTCTGCGTTCATTCAAAAAGCAATAGAACATGGTAGCTGGCAGGGATAGCATATCGCAATCCACCTATACTGGCAAAAAAATATCTGCTTAAATACCCTTTATAAGAATTGACAAGCTATCTCAACATGAAAAGAAAAAATATGTTATTACTCATTACTGCATTGTTGGTTGCGCTTGCTGCAGGCGTATTCTTTGCGTGGTCCTGCTCAGTAACACCGGGACTCGGTAAGGTAGATGATTACACTTACCTGGCAGCAATGCAATCCATGAACAGAAAGATACAGAACCCGGTTTTCTTTACCTGTTTCTTTGGCGCCGCTATCTTGTTGCCGGTATGTACTTATATGAACTACCAGCATCCGGCAACGATTCACTTCTGCCTTCTACTCGCGGCTGCTTTCTGTTATCTTACCGGCGTAATGGGTGTTACGATCGTTGGTAATATTCCCCTGAACAACAAGCTGGATATGATGGATTTGAAAAACGCGACGGCAGCGCAAATGGCTGGCTTCAGGGCAGGCTTTGAATCAGTATGGAACCTGCTGAATAATATACGAACCATTGCCGCTACAGTTTCTTTGCTGCTTGTGCTGATTGCCTGCGTATATGGAAACAGGCAATCCTAACAGCGCATATTTTGTGTACTATTTGATATAGTGAGAAAGGCTGATCAACTATGCTGATCAGCCTTTCTTATATTGGTAGTTTTCAACAAATCACCAGGTCTTATTTCTTAAACTCAACCCAATCCAGCGTGAACATATGTTGGTTAGGTGGCGTGTCTTTCCTGAATACAAAATATAAATCATTAATGCCACCAGGATCAGTGATAGCTACAGTTTGTTCAGTAAACTTTTCCCAGTCGCCGGTCGCTTTGTAATCCATGGTGCTAATTACCGGGCCTTTTGCAGAACCGTTGTGAACTTCAATGGTAGCGCCGATATCTTTAGAAGAAAACCGGTAAGTTAACTGGCGGATTCCTTTCAGGTCAATACCCTTTAATACAAAATAAGAGTTGTGATGAATACTGCCCAGTTGTTTTTCCTGTCTTTGTATGCGATATAACTTGTCTGCATCTTCCGCCTGTATTTTCGCGGGTCTTAGTATCAATGTTTTGTATGCTGTAAGTGGTGCAATGCCATTACCTCCATCCGTATATGATGCTGTTAATACATAACTGCCGCCGGGTTTACCGCTTTCTTCTTTCAGCGTTACTGTGCCATTGCCGGGCAGGCTATCGTATGTTTTTTGACTGGCCAATGAAAGAATATAATCAACAATCTTTCGGGTATTTTCTTTGGATAGCTGGGGGTGTGCACTCATGGCATGATCTCCCCAAACACCTGCGCCACCGGAAATGATTTTATTTACCAACCGCTCTGTTTCACCTGGCTTGCTGCTATATCTTTTAGCCACTTCAATAAAGGCTGGCCCGACTGATTTATCATTCAACTGATGACAGGCCTTGCAATCACTTGCATCTATCAATGCCTTGCCGGGACTTACGATTGCTGTACCGGGTTGTTGATGACCAAGTGCTGCAAAAGATGCCGCTTCACGTGGTACATATTTTAATGATGCCAGTAATTTTGATGTGTCAATTGTTTTATCTTCTTTGTCTGAAACCTGCGTATTATAGGCAACCGATTCTCCGTTAAAGTAAAATACCGTATTACCTGTAGTGTTGATCTTTATCTCGGGCAGCGTGTTACCTACTTTAATATCCATTGCCGAAGTATTTTTTTCACCGGATGGATCAGTCACAGTAAGAGTTACATGATAAACCCCGTTCTTAGAAAAAGTATGTTCCGGGTTGGCATCTTTAGAGGCTTGTCCGCCATCTCCAAAATTCCATTCGTAAGTAAGTTCATCATCTTCATCAAAGTCAATACTCTTACTGCTGCTGAAGTTTACTTTTAGCGGGGCAAGGCCAATGCTGTCGTTTGTTGTAATTGCCGAAACGGGGGCACGGTTACCAGCGTTGTAGTCAACACGTACCAGCCTTGCGTCATCATTATCGGCGCCGTAGACTGATCCATATTCCAGCACATATAAAACGCCGTCTTTGGTAATATCAAAATCAATAGGGCGTTTAAAATCGCCGGTTAATGGCATAAAAGCCTCCATGCGTTTATAATTCTGGTTTTCATCAAGCCTAACGACATAGACCCAGTTACGCATCCAGTCCGCAATAAAAAGTGCTTTATCATAATATTCCGGTAAACCATTTTTATGATGGCTGGCTTTGTTAAAATGATAAACCGGTCCGGCAATAGCGCAACGGCCGCCTTCGCCCAGGTCAGGAAAAGTAGCATAATGCTGGTAAGGATACCAGATCATCGCGCTGGTAGTTGGCGGCAATACCTTCAAACCGGTATTGTATTGGGAGTTATTGGCAGGTGCTTTTTCATCAAACTTTTCATGAATTGTTTTGCTGATGAAATCATAGCGTGGGTAAGCCTTGCTGTCTCCCACAAAGTAAGGCCATCCGTAATTGCCTGGTTTCTTTGCCTGGTTAATTTCATCATAGCCGCGAGGGCCTTTATCTCCATCCTGTCCTGCATCCGGGCCAACCTCACCCCAGTATAAAATACTGGTAGCCGCATCTACTGAAATGCGATAAGGGTTGCGGCAGCCCATGGTATAAATTTCCGGTTTTGTTCCTTGTGTGCCCTCGGGAAACAGGTTGCCTTTGGGGATGGTGTAAGTGCCATTTGTTTCAGGATGTATACGTAAAACTTTCCCTCTCAGGTCATTCGTATTTCCTGCAGACCGTTGTGCATTATATACTTTACGACCGGGAATTTCATCAATAGGAGAGTAGCCATCTGATGCAAATGGCACGGTGTTATCTCCGGTGGAAATGAACAGGTTTTTGTCTTTGTCCCAGGCAAGCGAACCACCGGTATGTGCACTTGCTTCAAGATCAATCGGCACTTCAATAATCACTTTTTCTGAAGTAAGATCAAGCGAATCTTTCCCGATTATAGTAAACCTGGAAATGTTTTGCCTTGCCGGTTTTTTATTGGGTGTATAAAAGAAATAGATCCATTTATTAGTATCAAAATCCGGGTCGATGGTCATACCCAGCATACCGTTGCCAAAGCCTTCCTTGGTATCTGGCAGAACGGGAAAACGATAGATCGTTTTTGTACTGTTAGAAGCCGGATCATACATGAAAAAATTGCCTGAGCGTTCCACAAAAAATACACGACCATCATTGGCTACTGCCAGTTCCATCGGCTCATTCAAGTCATTGCTAAGCACTGTTTTTGTAAAGCGATTTTCTTCAGGAGCCTTTACTGCATATGCTTTGCTGTAGTCCAGTTTAACATGGTCGCCTATGGCGTATTGAATGCCACCGGCAAGATGCTGAAGATAAAGTGGCTCTGTATAGCTTTCTATAGTATGACCACCGCCGGTGTAAAAAGACCTGCCACCATCAAACTCATGGTACCAGGCAATCGGGTGGTTTTCTCCGTTTTCACCACCTTCATAGCTATCCTCATTTAATCGCGCAACAACCTTGATGTCAGGGTTGATGTTTTTATAATTATACCACTCGTCAGTCCTTTCCCATGATTCGGGCAATCCTCTTGTGGATGGGTGTGTAGTGTCTGTAATTATGATCGATGCTTTACGAACATTAGGATCTGCCGGATGACTTTGAAAGTATGCGCCTACAAGTTTATTATACCAGGGCCAGTTATATTCTGCATCTGCGGCAGCATGTATGCCTACAAAGCCGCCACCTGCCTGTACATAACGTTGTAATGCTACTTTTTGTGTTGCGTTAAGCAGGTTGCCCGTAGTGCTTAGAAAAATAACAGCGGAATAACGTTTCAGGTTGTCATCGGTAAAATCAGCGCCGTTTACCGTGGTGTCAACTTTAAAATGATGCTGCTCTCCAAGCTGCCGGATGGCTGCTACGCCGGCAGGTATCGATTCATGATGATAGCCTTTTGTTTTGGTAAATACCAGCACTCTTGGTGAGGAGTCTGTAGAACATCGGGTGAAAACAAAGGCAAGCATGGCCAGGAAAAGGATCCGGGTGACTTTCATTGCGGTTATACTTTTGGTTTAATGAATAGGTGCCGAAAATAAGCCTTAGAATCTATAATGCCATCAGCTTGAAGTAGTTCTTTACGGGTTGATTAAGAAAATGTGATTGTTGACAGATGAAGTTTCCTTTGATAGCAGCAATCTGTCAAAAGGAATTTTGCATATCTGAGATAAGTTTTTATCAGGTGGATATAGATGAGATAATGTTTGAAAATGCGATTGGAAAACGTGTTGATGAATCACGATAATTGAATCGAAAATAAAAATCAGCGGAACTGCTAACTGGTTTTAGTACTGGGGGTGGGACATCTGTATAAAATAAAAAAGGGCATGTATAGAAATACAACCCCGTTTAATCCAATATCCTATGAAAAACCGCTTCCATCTGCACAAAACGGGTGCCAACTATTATGAATATGATGAAAATGAATGTTTTATAAACAAATTTTAAGCATAATTGAATCAATGCATAGCGAATGAAATTTTATGTTGAATTATATATGCGTACAAAAGTTATTTGCTTGAACATAATTGCTAACTGAAGTTAGTATCGCTAACGCCGGTCGTGAGACAGATAATTATTGCTGTCATTTATGCAAAGACATTTTCGCAGGAGTTGCGGATAAGCAGCCTGATATTTTTATTTCCTATTACTCTGTATATCTTAAACTCATGGCTTCGTTTTTTAATGTGGCAGAGGTTATTTTAGTATTCATCTCAAATACCTGGCAAATCATTGATTTTAAGGAGTGTAATAATTGGAAATGTTTATATTGGCCTGCATATGTTGGAATAGTTGCTGTGTGATACATGAAATCATAACCTTGTTCCATTAATGAAACTAACTGCTGCCGTCAGAAAAACGATCTTGCTTGTCTTTTCTTTTCTTGCGTTTCATCTTTGTAACGGGCAAAATTCCTATACCGATAGTACCAACGAAACGGTTGCATTAGATAATGCTATCGACGCATATCATCTTTATCTTTTGCCTGAAACCGGCTTGTTCAATGGCCGGGAATACCGTGATTATTCCTCTACTATTAAAACCGGTAATCCATTTTTTTACGAGCCGAAATTTAACAAAGGAACTGTTGAATACGATGGCATTTTATATAAAGACGTACCTCTTTTGTATGACATTGTAGCCGGGGATGTAGTGATTACAGACTCCAATTATTTTTCAAAAGTCAGGCTTGTTACAGAGCGGGTAAGTCGCTTCAGCATCCTGGACCATGTCTTTACAAAGCTGTTGCCGGATAGTAATAATACAATCTCCGCAGGTTTTTATGAAGTGCTGTATTCAGGCAATACTTGCCTGTATAAAAAACAGGTGAAGCAAATACAGGAAGCTATTAGTATGGAAGATGGTGTTCGGCGTTTCATCGTGGAGAATGTGAGTTATTACCTGAAAAAAGATGGAAGGTATTATTATGTGAATAGCAAATCATCACTGCTAAAAATTTTAAAAGATCAAAAAAAAGAACTTACTGTATTTATTAAGAAGCAAAAGCTGGATATGAAAAAAGCAAAAGATCAATCATTCATACAGGTTGCCGGGTTATATGACCAGCTAAGTAATGGAAGATCTTTACAATAAACCAAACAAGTTCAACAACTGCATTAACAGATATCATTTTATGCCATTGCCAAGAAAGACGATTTGCCTGTTATTGTTCTTTGGAATGAGTGTTTGCTCCAGGCCTTTGTATGCGCAAAAGAAAGAAGCAACAATCAGTGGAAATTATAACGGAGTGCAGGTAGAAACATTTTTGCTCGACCTGGAGAAACAATGTGGCTGCCATATTTATTATGATACGGCACAGCTTGGTACCATAACTGTATCGCTGCAGGTAAAGGAACAATCTTTATTCAATGTGCTTGACGTTGCCTTCAAAAATACCGGTCTGCAATACGCACTGGATGCGGACGATAACCTGTTCATCAGTCGTGGACTAAAAGTGAATACAACACTACCCCAGGGGTTCTGGAATGGAGACAAGCGTGCGGGTAAAGATTCAGCGCTTCACATTACTGTCAACAGCCTTGCTGATAAAAAAGCCCGTTCTATAAAAAATGTGCAGGCCAATAAAGTATATGAAGTAGGTGAAGCTGTTGCCGGCAATACTTCCGGCCGCTATGTAATTACCGGTTATATACGGGATGCAAAAAATGGTGAGCCTGTGATCGGCGCTTCTGTTAACGTAGAAGGTAAAAGCATTGCTGCGTCTACTGATCAGTTTGGATATTATTCATTCACGTTGCCCAAAGGACACCATACCCTGAATGTGCAAAGCATTGGCATGAAGGATATCAAAATGCAGTTGCAGGTAAACGGCGAAGGAAAAATGAATATTGATATGCAGGGCCAGGTGATGACCCTGAAAGGGGTAACCGTATCTACGGAGAAAGCGGGCAATGTAAAAGGATTGCAAATGGGTGTTCAAAAAATTGATATCGCAGCTATCAAACAAGTGCCTGTGGTATTTGGTGAAGCAGATGTGTTGAAAGTGGTATTGACCATGCCAGGCGTAAAGTCAGTAGGCGAAGCGAGTACGGGTTTAAATGTAAGAGGTGGTTCAGCAGATCAAAACCTGATTATGTTTAACGATGCCACCATTTACAACCCGGCGCATTTCTTTGGTATGTTTTCTTCCTTTAACCCGGAAGTTGTAAAAGATGTTCAGTTATATAAAAGCAGTATACCTGCAAGGTTTGGCGGAAGGCTTTCTTCCGTAGTGGAAATCGCCAGCAGGGAAGGCAACAAGAAAGAGATCAGCGGTTCTGCCGGCATAGGTGTACTAACCAGTCGTGTTAATATAGAAGGGCCGCTGGCAAAAGATAAATCATCTTTTATACTTGGTGCAAGAGCCACTTATGCCAACTGGTTGCTTAACCTGTTACCAGATAAATATAAGGATAGTAAAGCCGGTTTTTTTGATGTGAATTTCAATATCAATCACGAGATCAATAAAAAGAACAACCTTTATTTTACGGCTTATCTCAGCAGGGATCGTTTTAATCTCAATAATGATACTGCTTACCGTTATGGCAACCAGAACCTGGCGCTAAAGTGGAAGCACGTATTCAATAATAAATTGTATTTTCTTGTGTCAGGCGGTTATGATCATTATCAGTATAAAATTGAAAGTGATAAAAACCCGATCAATGCTTATTCACTGGGTTTTGATATTAACCAGGCTTATTTCAGAACGCATTTTAATTATTATCTCAGTCCCAGACATACCCTTGAGTTTGGTGTAAACAGTATTTATTATAAACTGCATCCCGGTACCTATCAGCCGGTTGGTAAAGAGTCCCTGGTTGCGCTGGACGAGATGCAGGCAGAGCAGGCACTGGAAAGCGCTGTATATGTAAGCGATAAGTACACCATCACCAATGATTTTTCACTGGAGGCCGGCGCCCGTTATACCATGTATAATTACCTCGGTCCACAGGACGTTAATATATATCCTTCCGGTGTTCCTAAAACGGAGGCCAACATTACCGGTACCACAAGTTATGCCGGCGGCAAGATTATCAAAACTTATAAAGGGCCTGAATTCAGGTTGTCTGCACGATATTCATTGTCACCTACCTTATCAGTTAAGGCAGGGTATAATACACAGCGGCAATTTATTCATATGCTGTCCAACACTGCTGCCATGGCGCCAACAGATATCTGGAAATTGAGTGATCCCAATATCAAACCTCAGTACGGAGACCAGGTATCACTGGGGCTTTATAAAAACCTGAAATCAAATACGATTGAAACATCTCTCGAGGTATATTATAAAAGGATGACGGACTTTCTTGATTATAAGAGCGGTGCTATACTTGTGATGAACCATCATATAGAAACTGATGTGTTAAACACCAGGGGAAAGGCATACGGTGTGGAGCTGCTCATAAAAAAATCGACCGGTAAATTAAATGGATGGTTTAGCTATACCTATTCGCGAACGTTACTAAAAATGGATGATCCCAATGCCGGCGAAATCATTAATAACGGCGCTTATTATCCTGCAAACTATGATAAGCCGCATGATATTACCGTTGTAGGTAACTACCGTTTTTCTCATCGTTTCAGCACTTCTTTAAACGCTACTTACAGTACGGGACGGCCAATTACTTTGCCTATAGGCAGGTTCAGTTATGCAGGCGGTGAGCGCACCTTATTCGCAGACAGAAATTCATTCAGAATTCCTGATTATTTCCGCACAGATTTTTCCATGAATATAGAAGGTAATCATAAAGTGCATCAGAAATTTCACACATCATGGACGATAGGTGTATATAATCTTACAGGCAGAAAGAACCCCTACTCTGTCTATTTCGTTTCAGAGAACGCGGTGGTTAACGGGTATAAGCTTTCCATATTTGGCAGCGCTATTCCTTACATCAATTTTAATATCAGGTTTTAAAAGAGGAGAAGCATGAACAGGATAAAAAAAATACTATTCATTTTTATAGTGAGTATAGGTTGCAAAGAAGCCTATAATCCGCCGCGTACTTCGCCTGACACCGGTTACCTGGTGGTGGAAGGATTTATCAGCAGCGGAGAAGCGCCAACTTCTATTCTTTTGTCGAGAACAGTTGGGTTAGACAATAACATTCCTGCTAAATATGAAGCAAATGCAAGTGTAGCTATTGAGGGAGATAATAATGAACATTATCCTTTGCAGGAAGGCGCCAACGGATTGTACCAGTCGGCTTCCTTAACGCTTGACCGCAATACTAAATATCGTTTGCATATCAGCACAAAAGATGGCAAAGAATACCTGTCTGATTTTACCAATGTCAAAACCGGTCCGCCTATTGATAGTGTTAGCTGGGTAAGAGAAAGTGATGGGGTGCATATCTATATCAATACACATGATCCTACAGGTGAAACCAGGTATTATCAATGGCAATACGAGGAAACCTGGGAGTTTCATTCATGGTATACATCATCACTTGTATATGCGAGGGATAATAATAACCAGATCACCAGTGTGGTCTATAAGTATCCAAGCCATGGCGACGATACCACTATTATAAAATGCTGGAAAACTATAAACTCCAGCACGATCAATATTGGCAGTTCAGAAAAACTGGTAGAAGACAGGATTTACCTGCCGATGATTTTTATAGAACAGGGATCAATAAAACTCAGTTATTTATATAGTGTGAATATGCGGCAGCATGCATTGAGTAAAGAGGCTTATCGCTTTCTTGATAAAATGAAGAAGAACACAGAGCAACTTGGTTCCATCTTTGATCCGCAACCATCAGAATTACAGGGAAACATTCATTGTGTAACCAGCCCAGATGAACCGGTGATTGGTTTTGTGGAAGTATCTGAAGAAAAGCAGGAACGCATTTATATCAGCAAAGCGCAGGTGCCTAACTGGGGATATTCACCTGGTTGTACCTATACAGAAATAGATAACAACCCGGACAGTATAAGAAAATACGGCGGTAGTTTATACCCTGCAACGCCTTCTAAATTAGGGCCGTTAGACAATATTATAAAGTTTAATGCATCGGCCCCCACTTGTATAGATTGCACACTCATGGGTACCAACCAAAAACCTTCTTTCTGGCCCTGAGAAGAAAGAATAAATGCTGTTATAATGAGAATAGATATAATCAAGATAAGGTTGTTGTTTTTCAGTATAATGGGTGTTGCATTGCAGCCTTTAAATGCGCAGCAACAAATTAGTACTTCAACGCTTTTGCAACAACAGAAAAGCGTACAGGAGAAAATTTTTGTGCATACTGATAAATCATTTTATACAGCCGGTGAAATGATGTGGTTTAAGTTGTATAATGTGGATGCTGGTTCTCACCGGCCGATTAATTTGAGCAAGGTGGCATATGTAGACCTGTTGGACACCAGTCATCAATCTGTCTTAAAAGCAAAAATCATTTTAAAAGATGGATGCGGAAACGGAACTTTTTATATTCCACTTACAGTGAACTCTGGCGTTTATCAGTTAAGGGCTTATACCAACTGGATGAAAAATGAAGGGCCGGATGTTTTCTTTGAAAAAAATATCACGCTCGTCAATACACAAAAAACAAGTGATGTTCAAATTCCTGCAAATGATCCTTCAATTGATCTGCAGTTTTTTCCTGAAGGTGGTAACCTGGTATATAACCTGCAAAGTAGGGTAGCATTTAAAGCAGTCAATGGGGCTGGCGATGGCATCAGCTTTAAAGCCGCACTAACAGATAATGGAGATACACTGCTGACGTTTACACCGCTGTATAATGGTATGGGAAGTTTCTATTTTACGCCACAACAAGGCCACGTTTACAAAGCGTATGTATACAATGACAATGCTGGTAAAGTAATCGCAAAAGAATTACCAAAGGCTTACGAAGCTGGTTATGTAATGCAGGTAACAAGTAAAGCAGACAAGGTTTTGATAAATGTTACCGGTGATAAGACTTCGCAGCCATGCTATCTGCTGGCACATACCCGCGGTATTAACAAGGTCTTGCTTAAAGCAGATATGCAACAAGGCGCTGCTGTTTTTTCCATCGATAAAACTGTGCTGGGTGATGGCATTTCGCATCTTACCTTATTCAATTCGCAACAGCAGCCATTATGTGAAAGGCTTTATTTCAAGATGCCGAAACATAAGTTATCACTGGATCTTTCCACCGAAAAGAATATATATACCAGGAGAGAAAAGGTAAACCTTAAAGCAGCCGCTTCAACTTTGGTGAATGATACTGCTAATCTTTCCATGTCAGTCTATTTGATCGATTCACTTCAACCGGTTGATGATAATTATATAGAAGCGTATTTACTATTAAGTTCTGAACTTAAGGGCAACATTCATCATTCCTCTTATTATTTTACGGATATTGATTCTGTGAAAGAGATGGCGCTGGATAACCTTCTGCTAACCCAGGGCTGGCGCAGGTTTAAATGGAATGATCATGCAAAGCAGGAGAAAAAGCTGATGCAATTTATACCGGAATATAACGGACACATTGTTACCGGCAGGATATATGATGCATCATCCGGGCAGCCGGCTGCTAATATAGAAACCTGGTTGTCTGCACCAGGGCTGGCGACCGCTTTTACTACTGCGATCAGCAATAACAAAGGAGCGCTAAGGTTTGAAATGAAGAAGCTGGTGGATACGCAAGAACTCATGGTTCAACCTGCTAACGTTGCTGCAGGTAAATACAGGATTGAAATTGATGATCCTTTTGATCATAGATTTACATCAACTACTTTTCCTTCTTTCAGGTTACCTTCGGAAAGCCCGGCAACCTTGCTAAAGCATAGCATCAGCATGCAGGTGCAGAATATTTATACCGGCGACAGCCTGCAGCGGTTCTATCCTCCGGCCGTAGATACAACTGCATTTTATGTATCTCCCGATGCGAAGTATATGCTGGATGATTTTACACGGTTTACCACGCTGGAAGAAGTAGTACGTGAGTATGTAACATTGGTAACACTTCGTAAAAATGATGGCAGGTTTCACCTGAATGTATTTGATCTAACCAATAATGTTTTACTGGATAAAAACCCGCTGCTGTTACTGGATGGTGTACCCTTGCAGGACCTTCATAAGTTTATGAGCTTTGATCCGCTAAAAATTAAAAAGCTGGAAGTAGTTAACCGGAAATACATGCTGGGTGCATCTACCTTCGATGGCATTTTTAACTGGACTACCTACAATGGCGATCTTGCAGGTTATGAGCTTGATCCGAATATTGCGGTGATAGATTATGAGGGTTTGCAAGCGGAAAGGGAGTTTTATCAGCCGCTATATGATACACCGGAGAAAATGGCCAGGCGGTTGCCCGATTTCAGGAATGTTTTATTATGGCAACCTGAAATCTTGTTGCAGGATAATTCAACCAAACAATTAAGTTTTTATACCAGCGACCTCCCCGGTAAATATGTAGTTGTACTGCAAGGTCTCAGTAAGGCCGGTTTATTTGGAAGTACCACCATGAGCTTTGAGGTAAGGAAGTAGTTTGCTTTATTACCAACAACATCGTGCTTTACAATTGTTCAAGTTCTGACTGAAGGTTTAACCTTGCCTGTTGTTCATATAATGAGAAGAATTCCGGGGTTTTAAAAATCCGGTCCATTTGGAGGAAGTGTTGCAATACATTTTTACGGCCGGGCTTGTACAAAAGATCAGGATAAAAAGTGTATTCTTTTCTTATCGCAATTGTATAATTTAAGTAGTTATTTGTTGATGTGCCCAGAATAGAAAGATCTGCATCTATGAAGTAATTGGTATCACTGTTTTCGCTATGCAGATGCTGTTTGGTGGCAATAATTTGCTGAACACAAAGTGCACTTCTGTCAGATGGAAACTGAATAGCAGCTAATTTCGTTGCGGCGAATAACGCACTTTTCTCTTCGTTATGTTTACTGCGGATGTTGTAAACAATATCATGATAACAGGTAGAAAGAACGATCACTTCCCAATCCAGGATTTTGTCTTTAACAAGTAATAGTTGTTCATAAAGATGATCAAGATGCGCAAGGTTATGATAGTGTCTTTGATTCCTGGTGTAGCTGGTTGCAATCTCCTTCCATAATGCTACGGCATTTATCTCACCTGCGTAAGGCTGTATAATACGAAGAAACTCTTCTTTAAGCATAATGGCTGGTAAAGTTAAAGGGATGATATTGTTTGGCAATATCATCCCTTTGTATCTCGCCATCGGGCGACTCAAAGTCGCCTGACGGGTATAGAAAAGCCAAATTTAAACCATCGTCAGGCGACCTTTAAGTCGCCCGACCGATCACCCGCAAGCCCCATTTTTCCCTTTTCATTTTTCCAATTCACTTTTCACCCTTCACCTTTCTTATCTCAAATAGCTCCTGATAAACCAGCTCCACTTTTCATGGTTCTTTAAAATGCCGGTTACAAAATCTGCATTACCTGCATCTTTATATTTATCGGAGAAATCATCAATGTCTTTGCGAACATATCTTACAATGGTTTCATTGTCATCCAGCAGGTTTTGTAACTGGGTGCGCTGATCATTGGTGTATTCCTGTTCTTCCAGGTTGGTAAGTTTTATAAAATCTTTTAAACGTCCCTGTGCATAATGGCCCAGTTGCCTGATGCGTTCTGCAATCTCATCAATTTGTTCAGCCAGTTCACCATACAGGCCTTCATAGAATTTATGCATTTCCATAAAATTGCTGCCTTCTACGTTCCAGTGATAGTTACGGATCTTGGCATATAAAACATGTTCATCAGCTAGAAGTACGCTTAAGCGTGCGGCTACTTCCTGCCTGTTCTTGTCAGTAATGCCAATATCGGTTTTTATATCCTGGTGAAGTTTGCCGTTACCATTGGCAGAGACAGATGATTTGATCTGGACGGTTGGTGTGTTCTTTCCAGCGGTTTGCGCTTTCATATAGTGTAGTTTTTGAATGAATAATGCAAGGCAAAGTTAGTAACAAAGCTCACACCAAAATATACATAATGGGTACTGTTGGGAGATAAAAATGATGTTATAATAAATGATGCCTGGAAAATGTAGCGGGTAATATAGATTACTGATCCAACAAATCAGACAACAACAGCAACTCGTTTTTTTTGTAGCTCAAACGTGGTTTATCAAAACACCTGGACAGTTCTTCCAGCAGCATCTGGATGATGCGTTTGTTGCTTAACGGCTTGAAATAAGAAACGGTAGGTGGTACAGAAATACGTTTGAAATAATTCTCTACATCTTTATGGCTAAACGCCTGACCGCTGGTGGCATCTACATAAAACTGGATCTTGTTCTGCGGGTTGCCCTGGTAGGTGGCAGGGTCATATTCGCTGCTGAAAAATGCCAGTACAAATTGCTTGGGAATATTAATGGCTCTTACAGAAATGTCTAACAGTTCTGCTAATACGAGATATAAAATACCGTTGGAAATAGCGTTGCCTTTTTTACTCTGGATCACTTTATGTAGAAAATAATCGTCAGGGTTATTATAAGCCATCTCAACACCCTTTAGATTGTAGTAATTATATACAATGCTTGATATAACATTGGCATGTTCCAGCGGAGTTAAAAAGCTGTTGAGCTCCAGCCAAACATTACGGCGTATTTTTTCCAGTTCCTGTATTACCGGAGTGGTTTGCAAATCTGGATACTGAAATTTGGCTACAAGTAAAGCACCGAATAGCAGGTCGTTATAAGCGCTGTCTCTCCATTCCGACAGATCACGTATCAGGTCATCAAAATGAAGGCGGTGAATCAGCATTTCAATCCTTTCCTGGATTTCTTCACTGGGCGAGTTTTCCCATAAATCTTCCAGGTTGGGGATAATGCCTTTGCCATAGAAAGCAATACGCTGGGAAACGGAGGAAAAAACTTCTTCATCCGGGTCATCAATCAGATTAAACAAGGCTGATATTTCTCTGTTTTCCAGCATGTGTTGGGGGGCTTGCTTGTATAATACAAACTAAGTTATTTTTTTTGAATAAACAACAGATGAGTTATTCAGTCCTGTGGATTAATCATCTGAAACAGATGTTGATATCATCTTTATTACCAGGCTGTAACCTTTGCGCAGAAAGGGTTACAGTACATTGCAGAAGAAGACGTTGTTTTTTTATTCACATCAAGTGTTACAAGTCAGTTAGCAGCCGGTACCTTGCCCGCGTCCCGCATTCTTCCCATCACTACCTGCACGCCTGTAAGTTTTTTAAGCGCGTCAATCACTTTAAAAAAAGCGGGTTGATTTACCTTTCTCCCAAATTTTATATTGATGTGTTCCGCATCTGCCTTATCTGAGTGATGAATGCTGATATCGGAATAATTCAATTGATGTTCCTGGATGATTTCCTGTATTATCTGAAGATTGAGTTCCTTGTTGCGTATAAAAAGGTTGATCTCGTTTTGTTGTTTGTGTGGATAGATTTTATTCTTGTAAGGTTTGATCACCACCAGTATAATAAGTGCAAGCACTGTAGTGGCAATGGCTGCAAAATACAAGCCCCCGCCAACCGCCAGGCCAATGCCTGCTACCGTCCATAAACCTGCGGCTGTAGTAAGCCCTTTCACAACCTCATGTTTTAAAAACAGGATGGTGCCTGCACCCAGGAAACCGATACCGCTGATCACCTGCGCAGCCACACGTGAAGGGTCAAGTGCTACGCCAGGCGTACCAATCACATCTTTAAACCCGAAGGCAGAAACGATCATCACCAGCGCAGAACCAAGACATACCATCATATGCGTACGCAGGCCCGCTGCCCAGTCCAGCCTTTCTCTTTCTATACCCACCAGACCACCAAGAAATGCAGCCACTACCAAACGGATGATTGTCTCTTGCCAGCTTAACATAATTGTATGTTTAAATTTGTGAAAAGTAGCATTGCCACAAAAAACGTGCATTTATTACCATAACACAAGCTTACCTGCCTAATATTGCAGGTACAATTTGTTCGCCGGAATTAACTGCCTTGTTAAACCTGGCCCTTTATAATAGGCGTCTATCCAGAAACCTCCTTCGCCGTTGTAATGTTCTACACGTATCGCGTGTTTGCCGCCGGTTAAGGTAATACTGCCGCTTCTTTCTACCACGCCATGGTTGCCATCATTATTTACCACTTCTTTATCATCTATGTATAATTTGCTGCCATCATCAGAACTGCTGTAGAAAGTATACTCACCTGCTGTATCTATTTGGAGGTACCCGTTAAAGCTTACTGCAAAGCAACTGCTGTCTTTGGGAAGTACGGATAATACCTGTTCGCGGTCAAGCGCTATTTCATAACTCTTCCATTCTTTCAAAGGAGAAAGATCTTTGTAGAGTGGTAAAAACTTCCAGCCATTTCCCGCATAAAATTTTACCTGCAAGCCGTGACCTTGTGTTGAATCAACAAGCCGATAATAAGCTATCGCAAGCGGACGTTCATTGCCGGCTTTATCAAACGATTTGGCTTTGACCACCGTAGTTGTATCAATAGAAAAAGGTTGTGTGTATTGCCTGCTGGTAACAAGCGGCTCGCTGCCGTCTGTAGTAAATCGTATGATGTCATTTCCTGGCCTACTTTTTATTTCTACTGTAGCCTTACTGTTTATATATAACCCTCCGGCCTGCTGGTATAAATGTTTTCCTGGCATTATTACAGGCGATGGAAGTAAAGCTTTGCCCTGCCAGAAGTTAGCCGGTTCAGCAAAGCCTGTGAAAGCGCTTTTAACCGGTCGCCCCGTCCATACATAAGGAGGTGTGATGTTTAATGCGAAGGCAATCGTTGCCGCAAGATCATAGGTAACCACCTGCTGTTTTACCTGGTAACCTTTTTTCACCGATGGGCCGTGGAAGATCATCGCGATCTCCGCTTCTTCAATGGTTGCGCCTCCGTGGCCATAGCCAACGCCTCCATGATCAGCCGTTACAATCAGCAAAGTGTTCTTTTCTATACCTGCCGCTTTTATTGCTGAAAGAACCTGGCCAATCAGGCTGTCAGCTTTAGCAACAGATTGATAGTATTCCGCAGAACCGTGACCGAATGCATGTCCCGCATGATCCACATGGTCCAAGTGCATAAATGCAAATAGCGGTTTCTTTTCTTTCAGGTATGCGGTGAACGCATTGGTGGTAGAATCTTCTGAATCGAAATGCTTATCATAGTTCACAGCTTTTTTCTCAAACAATCTGCCGAATCCGTCCCAATGATATACTGCGCCTATTTCGGCTTGCGGTTTTGCTTTACGGATAACACCAAAAATAGTAGGGAAAATATCCTCTTCATTGCGGGTAAGCGCAGGCAGGGAGTATTGGTCCTTTTCCCAGTCGTTATCTGTAATGCCATGAAGTTCAGGACCGGCCCCCATGATCATGGATGCCCAGTTAGGACTGCTGCTGGAGGGTAATACCGTTCTCACATTCCACTTTACCGCACCGCTTTCTATCATTTGATGCATCACGGGTGTTTGCGCCATACGTATTCCATCAGGACTTAATCCATCAATCCCAATGACAATAATATGTGCTATACCCTGCGGATAATTTTTTTGAGAATACGCTGCAGTGAATAAACAAAATGCGGTAATCATCAATGTGAGATGTTTCATCATATATTTGGTTTTGGCAATAGGTTTTCGTCTTTCAGATGGCAATAAACCGGTCAGGTGAATGCTGCTGCACACAATTGTTCCAGGCGTTACTGGTTCAAGTTAAACGCCCGTGATCTGCACGTAAATAATAAAAAGTATGGATACTCTTTTCTGCCTGGTCTTGTAAATTGATGGTATAAAGCAATCTTGCAAAAAGACTGCCTTATACCAAATTGGGGGTGCTGACATTCAGGTTTTAAAAATAGAGAATTTATTATAACTAAACAAAAAGTATAGTATTAATAAACGGTTATGAAAAGAAAGTTTGATTGCAGGTTTATTTTCAAACTCTTTCAGCCTTATTAACCGGTTATATTTTCTTTCTTACCTGTATGGCATAAACACCAAAAAAATGCTTTTCTTTAAAACAATTTTAATGCGGTATGGGCTTGTTTCATTTGAATAGTATTGCTGACGCGCCAGAAGAGCAGGCAGCAGGAAAAATCTCTTTTTTGATATAATAGGTATTCCACCACAAGGTTCTGGCCACCGTTGTTTAGTAATTATTTTCTTGCATCTGTATAAGCATTTTCATTAAGTAAATTCGTAGTAAGTCCGTGGTAAGTCCGGTATTTATCGGACTTACCACGGATATGATAGGGCTTTAATATGACTTTAGTACGGCTTTACTATGGCCCAGGCATGAGCCTACAGCGAACGAACTACTAATGCACATACCGGTAACTATGGCATAGGGCATAGTTAATTTTTGGCTTTCTTTTTGCCTTTCTCAACTAAAATTATATCTATGCTTTGGCAGGGAAGAAGAGAAAGTACAAATGTTGAAGACCGCCGCGGTTTTGGCGGCAGGGGAGTAGCTGTGGGTGGCGGTATCGGCGCCATTGTAATTGCTGCAATTGTTTATCTTTTGGGAGGCGACCCCAGCACAGTAATACAGCAACAACCTGCCGAAGTACATCAACCGTCACAACAGGTTAATGACGGTACTTCCAGGTTTGTAAAAGTGGTGCTGGCAGATACGGAAGATATATGGACAAAATTGTTCAGGGATATGAACCGGCAATACCAGGATCCTGTACTGGTTTTGTTTAATGGCAGCACCGAGAGTGGTTGTGGCAATGCCAGTTCAGCAACAGGCCCTTTTTATTGCCCTGCGGATGAGAAGCTTTACATAGACCTTTCGTTTTTTGAAGATATGAAACGCCAGTTGGATGCCGGCGGCGACTTTGCACAGGCTTATGTAGTAGCGCACGAGGTAGGGCATCATGTACAGAAGCTGATGGGGACAACAGACAAGGTAGATGCCATGCGCGGCCGCATAAGCGAAAAAGAAATGAATGCAATAAGCGTTCGGCTGGAGTTACAGGCCGATTTTTACGCCGGTGTTTGGGCGCATTATAATAACAAGGCCTTGCAGCAGGGTGACATTGAAGAAGCGTTGAATGCCGCACATGCAATAGGGGATGACCGTTTACAACAACAATCACAAGGTTATGTTGTTCCGGATGCATTTACACATGGCACATCTGCCCAACGGATGTTCTGGTTTAAAAAAGGCTATACTACCGGCGATCTGAAGCAGGGCGATACTTTTAATACAGAAATATAAAAATGTTGCGGTTAATTACCTGCGGTTGCAGCATTGTCTTTTAATACCCGCATGGTTTGCTTTACCAGGTTAACATATAGCTCCTCTCTTTCCGTAGCATCCATCTTTATAATGGGCCGGTTAAGCGGGTTCATGGTTTGATATTTTGTAAGCAATGGAAATTCTTCCAGTATGCAGGGTTTTAATACCATGGTTAGTATTACACAACCATGTTCTTCTGCTGACTTTAATAAAGAGGGCAACTCATTGTTGATGATAAAGTCTGAGCCAAGAAAATCAGCGCTTACAAGTAAGATGGCTACACTGGCAGCATCAAGTGCGCCCCTGATTTCTTCTTCCCATTTTTGACCGGGTAATATCCGTGCATCATCCCAAAAATCAATCCTGGAGAGAAAAGGTTTGAAATGACGTTTTATATCATCCAGGTATTCTCTGTCTGCATGACTGTAACTAAAAAATACCTTGTTGCGCTGACTTGCATCACTATCTTTTTGTTTGTTGACAATGGTAGGAAGTATATCCAGCTCCTGCGTTACATAAAACAATAATATCTCAAATTTTATCCTGTATTCTTCTAACTGGAAATAGTAAGGGTCATTATACCGGACCAGAATATTTTCTTTAATCTCGTTCAAAAAAATGGCTTTGTATTCAGGAGAGTAGTAATACTGTAACCTTTGTTTCAGCAGGTCAACAGCTTCAATGGGATGCCCCTGTATCCTTTCCATCTCACCATAAAAATTGTATGCTTCCTGCTTGAGTATTTCTTCGCTGGTCTTCATTGTTATGAATATAGCTATTTCAGAGAAAGAATAAAAACACTCCGGGGAATTTGTTTGTTATAAATAAAAGAGCCGGCCATAACAGACCGGCCCATGTTAGTTGCTGAATATAGATTTAGAACATCACGCTGCCCGTAGCGGAAAGTGGTGTTTTTAGTTTGATGAAATAGATGGAATTAAAATCTGTCTTATGCGTAATCGGTAAGATCTTTTGAATAAAGGTATTGTCAGCCGGAGAATGAGGAACGATGCCAAAATCATCATCATTACTTACAGCGATGGTATTGTTGTCAATTACAGTGAGGCCTTCTGCCTTGTCATGCGGATAATTTTTCAGGTCTGTGATTAAATCCACTGCCAGCGTTTTGCTCACTGTATGAATACCTGCGGAAGCCAGCTCTGCTTCACTCGATTCTTCCAGGGTTTTTCCATTGATCTTTTTGCCGTTAGCGCCATTTGCCGGGTCAGAGACATCTGTTGCATTGGTAAGATCAATCTTATACACCCTTTTGATGAGTGAAGGGCTAACCGGGTCTCCGGGAAACAGGCCATCACGTTCCAGTACAAGGAATGTGTGATTATTTACGAACGCGATTTCACTGTTGGCCGTGCTGCTGTTTTCTAACTTGTAGAGGTACTGTTTTGATTTGCCTGTGCTTATTTCATAAACCAGTATTCTCGTGATCAGGGAGCTGGCTACGGCATTCTTACTTGGGTTATACAAAGGTGATTGCATCATGCCCACCAGGTATTTACCGTCGGCGGTAATTGATAAGCCTTCCATACCGCGGTTGGCCCTGCGGGTAGCAAATACTTTTGGAATAGTTCTTCCTCCTTTGCCGGTACCAAAAGGATTGATACGTTCTATAGTGTTACCATCTTTACGGATATGCACCAGGTGCGGCCCATATTCATCACTTATCCAAATGGTACCATCAGGGGCAACAGCCATCCCTTCGCTGTCAATTCCTTCCGGATCAAATGGCAGTTTATTGCCATTCATATCGAGCCCGGTTTCACCGCTGTTACCGGTGCCGGGAGGATTTACCAACCCGGTGAGCAATTTGCCTGATGCAGTTTTTAAGTGGATCGTATTAATTAAGATCAATGAATCGCCCTTCAATTTAAACTGGCCGATTTGCGGGTTAAAATCAGGTACAGGGAAAACTTTTACATCGCTGGTAGTGCCGTCTGCATTTGGCCCGCGGTCTGTAAGTAAATAAAACTGGTCGGGGCAAAACGGCACCCGTGCCAATGCAGATCCGTAACCTCCGTTATACACTTTTACACCGGCACTGTTGGTGGTTAATACAGTTGCCCCTGATGCGGCGGCTTTTTCCGGGTAGGCACCTGGCAGGCCTGGTATATCAGGCTTACGGCAGGAGAACAATGATGCAGTTAGTGCAATAGAAAGCAATGGTAAAGATGATTTCATATAGTTGGCTTTAAGCCATGAATATGCTTCACCATTGTAAACCCAGGATTGCCTAATTATTATCTTAAGATTAATTCTTGATACAACGCTGCTCTAGATACCTTACCAGGCACATTCGAAGATTCTTTTAATATAAGTACTATGCGATTACTACATTAACACCAGCATCCTGCAGCCGCTTCTTATCTTCAGGAAGTATGCGATTGTCTGTGATGACCGTATCAATTTCAGTGACAGGGCATATCAGTGCCAGGCTTCTTTTGCTGAACTTGGAAGAATCTGCAAGTACGATCACTTCGGTAGCTATCTCAATCATAATCTGGTTAAGGCTTGCCTCTTCTACATTAGGGGTAGAGATTCCCTGACGGGTATCAAAACCGTCTACGCCTAGAAAGACCTTGTCTACATTAAAATTGCGCAGGTTTTTTTCTGCCAGCGGGCCAACGAGTGACAAAGAGTTTTTACGCAGGAAACCGCCCGGCATGATAACATTAATGGAAGGATCATTACCAAGTATATTGGCGATATTCAGCGCATTGGTGATGATGGTAAGATCCTGGTGCTGCTTCAGGCTTTTTACCAGCTCTGCCGTAGTAGAACCGGAATCTACAATAATGGTATCGGCAGGTGCAACCATGGATGCAGCTTTCTGGCCGATGCGTATTTTTTCCTGGAAATTGAGTTTGCTTTTATCAGAAAGGCGCTGGTCTACGGCGACGGGTGTATCAATTTTCATTGCCCCGCCCCGGGCCCTTATCAATACATTTTTCTGCTCAAGTTGATCCAGGTCATTCCGGATGGTAACCTCGCTTACTTTGTAACGTGTACTAAGTTCATTCACAAACACTTCACCTGATTCGGCAAGGAGTGACAGGATATCTTTTCTTCTGGCAACGGTACTATCGCTTTTGTTTCGCATCGAATTAAATTATAAAGTAAGGCCAGGCGGGCGTTTGCACCCGGATAAATTTCCAAGCCAAGATGTTTTCATAATGCTTTAGGCAAATATAGTGTCTTGCAGACTAAATCTTGCGTTCTTAAGAATTAAACCAAGGTAATTGAAGATAAAATATTTTTAAAAAAAGGAAACGAAAGTTATTTATTCTTTTAAAACGTTATTATATTTGTCTGATAGTTGACAAAAAGTCTTTGTTTTTAGCTACAATCTGTCTGCATGAGTTATTTAGGTATAGCGAATAGTGAATTGAAAAGTTTGAATGCATTGCATACTGCGAGGGAAATTGCCCAGCAACCTTCTTTATGGATTAAATGTCTGGAAAGCATAATGAAGCAACGGAAAGAGATCGAAGTATTTCTGAAAGATGCTTTATCTCAGTCGGGCAGGATTATACTTACCGGTGCAGGCACCAGCGCTTACATCGGGCTTTCGCTCAAGGGTTTTTTCCAGGAGCGCACCGGCTTATTGACTGAAGCTATTGCCACGACAGACATTGTGAGCCATCCTTCCAGTTATTTTATCAGTTCCTCCCCTTTACTGATGGTATCCTTTGCACGCTCAGGGGATAGTCCGGAAAGTGTAGAGGCATTAAAGCTGGCAGATGAACTAACGGATACCTGTTTTCACCTGGTAATCACCTGCAACAGCGAGGGTGGCCTTGCGGCCTATCAATCCAAATCACATAAGTATGTGATCAATCTGCCAGATGAAGCAAATGACAGAAGCCTTGCTATGACAAGCAGCTATTCTTCTATGTTGCTGGTGGGGTTGCTTATTGCCGGTATGCAGGATATTGATGTGTTAAAGAAAGATGTACTTACGGTAGCGTATTATGCGCAGCGATTTATTGAAACCCATGCCGGCGATATAAGAAAGCTTGCCACGCTCAATTTTAAAAGAGCAGTGTTTTTGGGTGGCGGACCTTTCTTTGGTACCGCTACGGAAGCGCAACTTAAATTACAGGAACTTACCGATGGAAAAGTAATCAGTAAAAATGATACTTATCTCGGGTTTAGGCATGGGCCAAAATCTGTTACGGATGAAACAACATTAGTGATGTATTTCTTCTCTCAGCAACACAGGCATGCGTTTAACTATGAGAAAGACCTGGTGAAATCAATGCATAAAGGAATACCTCCCTTAATTGAAGTAGGTATTTCTGAAACCATGTTACCCGGAATTGAGCTGCATGAAGTGTATGCCTTTGGTGATGATACGATGCTTGTTGAGGAAGAAGTACTTCTTACATTGTGTTATATTATACCTGCACAAATGCTGGGGTTTTTCAAATCCATTGAAATGGGTTTGGCGCCGGACCAACCTTCGGATAGTAATGCCATCACAAGAGTAGTGGAAGGGGTGCAGATTTATGAAATATAAATTCAAACGTTATCTGAAATAAAAAACGCAACAACTATCTATGGCGAAGAAATACGATGTTGTAGTAGTAGGTGAACTGAATGTGGATGTTATTTTTAATACTGTAAACCAGTTTCCGGCAATTGGCAAAGAAGTGCTTGCGCAGCAAATGGAAATGGTATTGGGCAGTAGCTCTGCCATCTTTGCCAGCAACCTGCAAACCATGGGCGCGAACGTAGCATTTGTTGGTAAAACAGGCGCTGATGCTTATGGGGATTTTATACGTAAAGCGTTGCAGGAGCGCGGGGTTGATACTTCATATATTTCTACGGTTCCCGGCGTACATACAGGCGTTACTGTTGCACTAAACTTTGGCGAGGAACGCGCAATGGTTACACATCCCGGCGCCATGGATCACCTAAAGCTGGAAGATATAACGATGGAGATCCTGCATGCTTCAAAGCATCTTCATGTGAGCTCTGTTTTTCTGCAGAATGAATTGAAGCCTGCCATCATTGCCTTGTTTAAAACAGCAAAGGAAGCCGGGTTGACCACTTCCCTGGATCCGCAATGGGACCCGCACGAAAAATGGGATGTACAATGGAGTGAGTTGCTCGCTTATGTGGATGTTTTTCTTCCCAATGCTTCTGAAATTATAGCCATCACCAAAGCGAGGGACCTTGACCATGCGTTGCAGGTAATTGGCAAGAAAGATAACATCGTTGCTGTTAAAAATGGAAGAGAAGGCGCATTGTTATGGGATGGGCAAGCTGTACTGCACCAGTTGCCTTTTGTGAATATAAACGTGAAAGACAGCATTGGCGCCGGTGATAGTTTTAATGCAGGGTTTATCTACAATTTTATACAATCGGCGCCCCTTGCAAAATGTTTGGAACAGGCTGCATTGATGGGGGCCGTGAATACCACCGGCAGGGGAGGAACTGGTGCCTTCAGGTCGAAGGAAGAAGTAAAAAATATTGCACTTCAAATTTTTAATTACCATCTCTGATGTTATTACAAAGCAGACTTATGGAGCTTGGCGGACAGGGCAAGGCATTGCTGGCGGCCAACTTCTACAACTTCGAAACTTTATCCGGTGTGCTGCAGGCTGCCAAACAGCACAACAAACAAATCATACTCCAGTTATCTGAAAGCAGTATTAATTACCTGGGATTAAAGGTGGCTGCCGATATGGCCAGGGCAGCATTAAATGCCTATGGTGTGGAAGGCTGGCTTCACCTTGACCATGGTAGCTCTACAGATATGGTACATCGCTGTCTTGATGCAGGTTTTGACTCGGTAATGATTGATGCCAGCGAACGCCCGTTTAGTGAAAACGTAAGGGTCACTTCCCTGGTTGTTAAGCTGGCAGCATCTTACCGCGCCAACGTGGAAGCCGAACTGGGCTATATAGCAAAGCTTGGGCAGTCGCATAGCGCAGGTACCTATACACAGCCCGAAGAAGCAGCAAAGTTTGTAAATGAAACAGGGGTGAATGCACTTGCAATTGCCATTGGTTCTGCACATGGCTTTTATAAAGAAACGCCCCAGTTGCAACTGGACCTGCTTTCGATGATTCATGAAGCTACACCTGCCGCGCTTGTGTTACATGGAAGCTCGGGCATCCCCGCAGACCAGTTGAGAGAAGCGATACAACGCGGTATTGCCAAGGTAAATCTTGCTACTGAAACCAAGAATGCCTTTATGAAAATATTGCAATCTATTTTACATGAATCAAGTGAGATAGACCTTCGTAAGGTGTTTCCCAAAGCAACCAGTTCTGTTGCAGAGCTGATATCCGGTAAGCTGGAGATTGTATCACCGGATTAACTTTATTCTATAATCATATTGTATGCAAAAGAAACTCTTCAGCAGGCGGCAATTTGTTTCCGGCAGTGTGATGGCAATGGGTGGGCTGGCAATTACCGGTACGTCATTGGCTGCGAATATAAAACAGCAAAGGCAGCTAAGAATCGGGCTGATAGGAACAGGAATGCGCGGAGCCGGTCTTGCAACAGTAATAAAAGATGTTCCGGGCGCAGTCATTGTTGCCTGTTGCGATATTGTGGAGGAGCGGCTGAAGAACGGGCTTGCGCAGGCTGGCCCTACATCCAAAGGATATAAAGATTATCGAAAAATTCTGGACGATAAGAATATCGATGCTGTCATCATCGCAACGCCACATTATTTGCATGCACCTATGGCATTGGAGGCATTGCAGGCCGGCAAGCATGTGTACCTGGAAAAATCGCTTTCGTATACCATTGACCAGGGGCTTGAACTGGTGAAGAAAGTGAAAGAGTCCGGCCTCGTCTTCCAAGTAGGCTATCAATACAGGTATTACCCGCTATATCATAAAGTAAAAGAGATTATGGAAAAGGGCTGGTTGGGAAAGGTTACCCACTTTGAAAGCCAGTATAACCGCAATTCCAACTGGCGGGTAGCAAACACCGACCCCTCACTGGAAAGAACTTTAAACTGGCGCATGTACCGGCAATATTGCGGCGGGCCATTATCTGAATTATGCGCCCACCAGATTGATATGGTGAACTACCTGCTGGGGGAACACCCGCTTAAAGTAACGGGTATGGGTGGTATCAATTATTGGAAAGACGGTCGTGATACGTATGACCATGTAAATACGATTTATGAGTATCCGGGCGGCATTAAGTCGATGGTGTACTCCAACCTGTCAAACGCCTTTAATGGCTATAGCATCAGGGTGTTTGGCGATAAAGCAACCGTAGAGATACAGCGTGATAAAGCCTTCATCTATGCAGAGTCGTTTGAACATATAAAAGCTACGGTTGATGGGGTAAGCGGTGCAACAAAAGAAGCTGCAGAAGGCAAGCCGGAAGAGCTTGTGGTAAACAAGGATGGTTCAATACCTGAAGAACCTACTGTTACGGCACTGCGCGATTTTGTAGATTGTGTTGCTACCGGCAGAAAGCCTGTATCAAATGTTGAGACCGCCTGTATTTCCTCTGTTGCAGTGCTGATGGGCAATATGGCCATGGACACCGGAACCCTCCAGTCATGGAAGCCGGCTTATTCATTCTAAACAATCATCAACATATTGGAAACATCTGTAAAAGCTATTCCCGGCAAGCTGCCGGGCTGGCGATTTAAAACCTGGTTTGCATCACTTGGTCCCGGTATTATTACTGCAGCGCTTGTTTTCGGTCCGAGCAAAATAACTATCGCTTCAAAAATGGGCGCAGATTATGGCTTTAGCCTGTTGTGGGTGGTAGTGGTAGCCATTTTCTTTATGGGCGTATTTACTTCTATGGCTGCAAGGGTGGGCATAGCCAGTAATCATTCCTTGTTATCAACCATCAGGAATAAATGGGGTAAGGCTACGGCTACGCTGATGGGAATAGGTGTTTTTATTGTCACCGCCTCTTTCCAGGCAGGCAACTCTGTTGGTATTGGTATGGCGCTGGCAGAGCTAACACATACTTCTAATATCATTTGGATTATTGTGTTTAACATCTTTGCCATCAGCCTGCTATTGCTCGGTGTTTTTTACAAGACACTCGAACGGCTGATGGTAGCGCTGGTTTGTATCATGTTGCTGGGCTTTTGTTCTACTTTATTTCTTATCAGGCCGAATATAAAAGATGTTGCCGGCGGCCTGGCGCCATCATTGCCCGGTAGTTCATCAGCATTGGTGATTGCTTTTATTGCTTCTACTTTTTCTATCGTAGGGGCTTTTTACCAGGCCTACCTGGTACAGGAACGGAAAAAAATAAATCCAACGGTAATTCCCTCTTCACGTAAGAGTCTTGCCGGTATTGCTATTCTTGGCATCATGAGTTCTATTGTGCTCATTTCTGCAGGAGCTATTCTTTTTCCGCGTGCAGCGAGTGTTCGCAATGCTACAGATATGGCGCTTGCACTGGAGCCTTTGTTTGGTAAGTACGCTTCGGTCTTTTTCCTGTGCGGACTTGCAGGGGCCTCTTTTTCCGCGCTTGTTGGTAATGCATCTGTAGGAGGGAATCTTCTTGCTGATGCATTGGGTTATGGCAGTGGTCTTGGAAATAAACCTACTAAATTATTCATCGCGTTGATTATGGCAATAGGTGCGTCTGTTGCACTTGGGTTTGGTAAGATTCCGCTCCAGATGATTATCGCTGCGCAGAGCGTTACTGTTTTTATTGTACCCTTTCTGGGGACGGCATTATTTCTTATCGCCAACGATGGCAAGATAATGGGTGCTTACAAAAATACGCTGGTGATTAAATGTATAGCCATCCCGGGTTTGCTACTGCTCTTTTACCTGGCGCTGATGAATTTTAAAGCCTTGTTTATTAAATAATCATTGATAAGCCTGGCGTCTGCTACCTAAGATATATTGCCTGATAAAAATTAATTCAATATGACGGATTTGTTACAAAGATATCACCAACTACTTCAGCCTTCTGCAGCACTGGTGGCAGATATGGTGAAGCTTACCGGGGATATACTTATTCTGGGTGCCGGTGGCAAAATGGGGCCGGCACTTGCAACGCTTGCAAAGCAGGCCGTTGATGCTTCAGGTAAGCCACGCAAGGTAATTGCTGTTTCAAGATTTACGGATGAAGCTGCAAGGGATTCTTTGAATGTCATTGGGGTGGAAACGATTTCTGCAGACCTGCAGAATGAACAGGATTTAAACAACCTGCCTCTGGCAGAGAACGTGCTGTACCTGGCCGGTACCAAGTTTGGTACCAAGGGCCGCGAATGGGCTACCTGGGCAATGAATGCCTATTTACCGGGACGGGTAGCGGAAAAATACAGGCATTCACGTATCGTGGTTTTTTCTTCCGGTAACATCTATCCATTTACGCCTGTGGCTGATGGTGGTGCAGATGAAGCCATTGCTGCGCAACCAGTTGGTGAATACGCACAATCAGTGTTGGGGCGTGAGCGTATATTTCAGCATTTCAGCTACCAGTATAACACCCCCATATTAATCTATCGCCTCAACTATGCCAATGATGTGAGTTATGGCGTGTTGCTGGAAATTGCAAAAGCGGTAAATGTGGGTCAGCCCGTAAACCTTGCCATGGGCAATGTGAATGTGATATGGCAGGGAGATGCCAATGATATGGCGCTACGTAGTTTGTTGCATTGCAGCACGCCCCCGAAATTGCTCAACATCACAGGGCCGGAAACCGTATCGGTAAAGTGGGCTGCAACACAGTTTGCGAAGCTATTGCATAAACCTGTGAGCTTTACCGGCGAGCCGCATTCTACGGCGTTGTTAAATAATGCTGCAGCGTCGTTCGGATTGTTTGGTTATCCTCAGGTAACATTAACCCAAATGATGCAGTTGATAGCAGACTGGCTATTGCAGGGTGGCGCCACTATCAACAAGGAAACACATTTTCAGGAAAGGGAAGGACAATACTAAACATGAACAACACAATTTACCTGGAAGAGATGCTGCGGAAACATCTGCAGCAGGGCACCGTAATTCCGGCACATCCGCTCGCCTTAAACAAGGACCTTTCTATGGATGAAGACCGGCATCGCCGCTTAACCCGTTACTACATGGCAAGTGGCGCCGGTGGCATTGCTACCGCGGTTCATTCAACGCAGTTTGAAATCCGGCTGCCTGAAATAAACCTGTTTGAGAAAGTACTGGAGACTACGGCGGAAGAAGTTGATAAAGCTGCGCTTGCAAGACCGTTCTTAAAAATAGCCGGCATATGCGGACCTACTTACCAGGCTGCAATGGAGGCAGAGGTTGCGGCTGGTTATGGCTATCATCTTGCACTGTTAAGTATGGGCGGTTTAAGCAATTATTCTGAACGGCAGTTGCTGGAAAGGGTAGAAGTGATTGCGGGTATCATGCCTGTATTTGGTTTTTACCTTCAACCTGCAGTGGGAGGAAGGGTGTTGAGTTATGATTTCTGGAAAGCCTTTGCAGAAATAAAAAATGTGATGGCTATAAAGGTAGCTGCATTCAATCGTTATCAAACATTGGATGTGGTGAGGGCCGTTATGAATAGCAGCCGTTGTAACGAGATTGCATTATATACCGGTAATGATGACAATATTATCGCCGACCTTCTTACGCCTTACAGGTTTACCATTAATGATACGGAGCAGGAAAAGAGATTTGTGGGCGGCCTGCTCGGGCAATGGGCTGTATGGACAAGCAAGGCCGTTGAGTTATTGGACGAAGTGAAAGCATGCATTCAGAACAATTATGCCGGTGCGGATAAACTTCTTGCCAAAAATATACAGTTGACAGATGTTAATGCGGCCATCTTCGACCCGGCAAACAACTTTCATGGTTGTATTCCCGGCATTCATGAAGTGTTGCGCCGCCAGGGGTTACTGGAAGGCAGGTATTGTCTCAACCCGAAAGAAGAATTGTCGCCGGGGCAGATGGAAAACATCAGCAGAATCTGTCAACAATATCCCTGTATGAATGATGATGCATTTGTGCGTTCTTTTTTATCATAGCCTGTTTTTAATAGTTTTGGCACATGTTATCAAAAGAACACATCATGCAAAGCGCCGCCGGTGTTTTTCAACAGGCATTGTTAGACAGGCGGCACCTGCACACTCATCCTGAATTATCGTTTCAGGAATATCAAACTTCGGCTTTCATCAAGGAAAGACTTGAGCGCTTAGGCATTCCTTTTAAAACAGTTGGCGGTACAGGCGTGGTGGGATTTATTAAAGGTAAAGCCGGTGCAGGCCGCATTGTTGCGCTTAGGGCCGATATGGACGCGCTTCCTATCCTCGAAAAAAACAACACTGTTTACACGTCCTCCACACCAGGTATAATGCATGCCTGCGGTCATGATTTTCATATGGCTTCCCTGCTGGCGACGGCTGCTATTCTAAAGTTACTGGAGCAGGAGCTTTATGGTGGTATCAAACTTATTTTTCAACCAGGTGAAGAAGTGTTGCCCGGTGGCGCTTCTATTATGATTAAGGAAGGTGTGCTGAAGGACCCTGTGCCGGATATCGTTATTGGTCAGCATGCAGCGCCATTTCTTCCTGCAGGGCATGTTGGTATAAGGCCCGGCGTGTTTATGGCTTCCATGGATGCCTTGCGTTTTACCGTAAAGGGCAAAGGCGGGCATGGCGCTACGCCGCACAGGAACACAGACCCTGTGGTGATAGCCTCTTCCATCGTTCTTGCGTTACAGCAGGTAGTGAGCCGAAGGGCAAATCCATTGGTGCCGACTGTGCTCTCCATCGGCCGGTTTATTGCGGATGGCGCTGTAAATGTTATTCCTGATGAAGTGCTTATGGAAGGCACGCTCAGAACTGTTGATGATGTATGGCGTGCCAATGCGAAAACGGAAATAACAAGAATTGCTGGAGGCATTGCTTTAAGCATGAATGCAGAATGTTTAACGGAGATACAGGATGGCTATCCCGTGCTTTTCAATCATCCTGAAGCTGCAGGAGAATTGAGAGCCAGTGCCGTTGATTATCTTGGCGCAGACAAAGTACTTGAGCCGGATGTCTGGATGGCCGCTGAAGATTTTGCTTACTACTCGCAGGAAGTGAAATCCTGTTTTTATTTAACCGGAACTTCTGACGGAACAGCTGCAACATCACACTCTTTACATAGCCCTTCTTTTGATATTAAAGAAGAGGTGCTGCAGGATAGCGCAGGCTTAATGGCTTATATGGCCATCGGGCAGTTGCAGAACCTGCAGCAATAGTTTTCGCAGGGTCATAATTATATAAAAGCAGGTATCGCTAGTTGTTAAAGCTTTCACCCAGGAAAGCAAGTGCGGGTTCAAGGCCGGTTCGCCAGTAAATCCATTCATGTGTTCCCGTGCGCATATGAAACTGGTGCGGTATCTCGCGTTTGCGTAAAGTAATATGCATTAATGAATTTCCTTCGTATAAAAAATCATTGTCTCCGCAGTCAAAATACCAGCGTACTTTTTTAAGCGAATCAACCGGTAAAGTCCTGGCCAGTTCAAGTGTGCTGTTCTTCAGCCAGGATGCTGTTATTCTTGCCTTTCCTTTCAGCATGCCGCCATATAACGGCGCATATATTTTATTGTAAAAGCTATCAGGCAGGTTCTCCATCGCTTCATTGGAAAGTATGGCCGAGCTAAAGGCTGCGCATGCACTAAATAAGGAAGGGTAACGCATAGAGAATAGCAAGGCGCCATGACCACCCATCGACAGGCCGCAAATGGCGCGATATTCCCTTTGCTTCCTGGTGCGGTAAGTGGAGTCTATAAAGGGTATTAACTCCTGTACGAACACGTCTTCGTACCGGTTCTTTTGAAGATAGTCATTCACATACCAGGTGGCGCCGGCATCGGGCATAATAACAATGGCTGGTGGAATACGACCCGCGGCTATTGCCTTGTCGCAAATAAGATGCGCTTCGCCCAATTGAATCCAGGATGTTTCATCGTCCGTATAACCATGCAGCAAGTATACCACCGGATACCGGCGATTGGAGCTGTTGTAATCAGCAGGCAGGTACACAGAATATTTTACCGGCCTGTTCAATAACCGGCTGTTCATTTGAAGACTTTCCAATACGGTGCCTGCTATGTTTTGTGCGTTGCTGTTTGCATTAAAGAATATACAAAGTACAAGTGTTGCCAAAAAAATGCTTTTGCTCATATAGTGTAATTGAATATGGAAACTGATTATTCGGAAAGTAAAAAGATGCTAATCATTGCCAGTATCATTCCGCAGATAAGTACCGGCCCAGGAACCACATGATATAGCATCAATGACAGCAGGATAGTGATTAATGGAGAAAGCCCTGTCATTGGTACTACGATGATGGATTTTCCATAACGCAGTGCGTATACCAGGGTAAGTGCGCCAATGGAATTAAGCAGATGTACAACGGCTGCAAGCATTGCGCCTTTCAATCCCCAGTTAATGGCGCCGGTAAAAGAGGTCATATTTACGGCGACAGGTATCAGCAGCAGGCTTGTAAGCATCATATAAAAGAAGATGCTTTCCGCCTTCATGCTGTTGTTGGAAAATTTCATAAAGAAAGCCTGCAGCCCCCAGAAAATAAAAACAAGAATGGTAAGAAATAGCCAGGAATGTCCCCGCGTTCCGGCAGGTGATGGCGGTTGATATGATAAGAATGCGATGGCCGCCAGTGCAATGCCAATCCCTATCCAGCTTCTTCCGGATGCATGTTCTTTTAGTAATAGTACTGAACTGATAATGGTAAGAACCGGGAACAAGGATACCAGGGGAAATACAAGGTATGCCGGACCATCCTTCAGTGCTTCGAATAAAAGTAGCTGGCCCCCGGCGCCAAGCAAACCGGTAACCATCCCCAGGAAAAAAGAGCGTTTGTCATAGTCCAGTTTCCAGCCGCTTACGCCCAGGCCAATGATGGCGCAGGGAATCATTGTTAATGCCCATATACAATAACCAAGGGTTGCCGGAAAGCCGTTTCTCTCCGGAATTTCAATAAATGCGCCCCAGATTCCCCAGGTGATGGTAGTAATAAAGGCCATTAAAAACCATTTTCGAAGCATCATGTAATTCAGTAGTTAGAGATATGCAATTAAATGAGAAGAAAGACTGTTTCAAAGCTTATGAAAGCTTAAATAAACTTTTGAAGCATTTTGATAAGTTAAAAGTATAAAAAATAATAGAAAAGAAAAGAAAAAAAAGTTTTTTAATTTTAAATCGAAATGAAAAATAAGTTATAATATTGTAAAGAAATGAAACGAAAGGTTATGAAATATTTACTTGCCAGCCTGATTACTTCGTTAAGTATGATTGCTTTGCCTGGTCAACCTTCCGTAATTCCTGTACCCGTTCATTTGAAACTTCAAACCGGTAATTGTAACCTCAACAGTTCATTTATTATATCGATAAATACCGGAAACCAAAACAGCCGGCTTCCTGAATTGCTTTCTGCTGCAAAAATTTTTACTAAACAAGTATCGGCTGCTACGGGTTTCAACATCTCCATTAAACAAGACGATACAAAAGCACTTATATACTTACGGTTGCTGCAAAAAAAAGATACTTTACTGGGGCAGGAAGGCTACCGTTTAAGTGTTCAGCCCGGAAAAATCACCCTGCAGGCCAATGAACCTGCAGGTATTTTTTATGGTATGCAAACGTTGCTGCAATTGTTGCCGCCTGCCATTGAAAGCGTACAGCAGCAGAAAAGTGTAGCATGGTCAGTACCTGCGGTTGAGATAATTGATTACCCGCGCTTTGGCTGGCGCGGATTGATGCTTGATGTGGTTCGCCATTTCTTTACCATGCAACAGGTAAAGCAGTTTGTAGATGATATGGTGAAATATAAATACAATGTGCTTCACCTGCATTTGTCAGACGACCAGGGTTGGCGTATAGAAATAAAAGGGTTGCCTGAGCTTACAGAAACCGGTGCCTGGAACGTTGCAAAAACCGGGGCTGATTTTGGAAACTTTTCCGCGCCGGCAGACAACGAACCACGCACAGCCGGTGGCTTTTACACACAGGAACAAATCGCAGAGCTGATACAATATTGCAGGGAACGCTATGTAAATGTATTGCCGGAAATAGATGTTCCCGGTCATTCGATGGCGCTGGTGGCTGCCTATCCTCATCTTTCAGGAACGCCCGGTACCTACCGCGTAAACTCAGGTGAAAACTTTATCCGTTTTACACATCCAGAGTCTGAGATACTGGAAGACAATGAGCTTATGACGGACAACACTATCAGCCCGGCCAAAGAAGAAGTGTACACGTTCCTGGATACCGTTATCACTCAACTGGCGAAACTTTTTCCTTTCGGCTACCTGCACATGGGCGGGGATGAATGCATAAAAAATTTCTGGAAAGAAAATGCGGCGATAAAGGCGCTGATGCAAAGGGAAGGTTTGAAAAATCTGGACGCCGTACAGAGTTATTTTGTTAACAGGATAGAGAAGATAGTAGCCTCCAAAGGTAAACGCATGATAGGCTGGGATGAGATATTGCAGGAAAGCCATTCGTCCAACGCTGTAATCATGAGCTGGCGTGGTATGGAAGGCGGTATTGCCGCTGCTAGAAAAGGACAGGAAGTAATTATGACCCCCTGTAATAACGTTTATCTCGATTTTATGCAGGGTGATTCTGCTATTGAATCTAATGTTTACGGAACCCTTCGTTTAAAAACTACTTACGGGTTTGAGCCTGTTCCGCCGGGTTGTAATCCTGCATTAATTAAAGGTGGCCAGGGCAACCTTTGGACCGAGAAAGTATATAACACAAGGCACCTTCAATACATGTTGTGGCCCCGTGCATTTGCCATTGCAGAAGTGCTTTGGTCTCCGGTAAACGCAAGAAACTGGAACGATTTCAGCCAGCGGGTAGAAGCGCAGTTCCTGCGTTTTGACAAGGCAGAGAAAAAGTATGCACCAAGTATGTATGAGCCATCAATACAGGTAAGTAGAAATGATAAGGGAGACCTGCTGGTAAAGCTGGAGACAGAAGCTGCAGGGGTTGATATGCACTATAGTTTTGATAACTCTTTTCCGGATTCTTTTTATCCTGCTTATAAGGAAGCGCTTGTGTTGCCAAAAGATATTTCTGTGCTGCGGTTGATGAGCTATAAAAACGGAAGGCCTGCAGGCAGAATGATATCAGTTTCCAAACAATCGCTGGTACAAAGGGCGGAAGCTTCTGCAAAGGTTGCGTCTCAGCAATCATCGGCCACTGCTCAATAAAATTATAACCACCAAATACTAATCAGCTATGCAACGAAAGAAGACCCCGGAGGCATCCGCTTCAGGTCACACAAAAAAAGCAGACCGGCGGTTAACGAGGTTAATCAGGGCTGCATCTCTTTTTTTTCTACTGCTTTTGTCAGTCAATGCCCTTTATGCCTTTCAAGGTCAGCCCCGTGCTGTGAAAGGTAAAGTGGTGCGTGAGCAGGGTATACCACTAACCGGCGCCAGTATAAACGTAAAAGGTTCAAAGCAGGGAACGGTTACAGATGATAACGGTATGTTTAGCATCAGTGTGCCTGATGGCGGACAGGCGGTACTCATTATTAGTTACATAGGTTTAGAAACCGCTGAATACAAAGTTGGCAGTCAAACCTATCTTGATGTAACGCTTAAGGAAGCAGGCGCTGAACAGAAAGAAGTGGTGGTGGTTGGTTATGGTACACAGCGCAAATCAGACATCACCGGGGCTGTGGCTTCTGTGAAACCTAAAGACCTTACGGGTAATGCGACCCATCGTGTAGACCAGGCTTTGCAGGGAAGGGTAGCGGGGGTAATGGTGCAGAACGACAATGCTGCGCCCAATTCCACTACTACTATTCGTATCAGGGGCATCAACTCGGTAAATGGCGGTAATGACCCGCTGGTGGTTATCGATGGAATGCAGCTCGGGCAATTAAATACGCTTGACCCTAATGAAGTGGAATCTATTGAAGTACTAAAAGATGCATCTGCAACTTCTATCTACGGGGCAAGAGGCGCTAACGGTGTAATTATCGTAACAACCAAAAAAGGAAAGAAAGGCCAGCCTGCAGTTGCATACAACAATTATTTTACTTTCAGCAAGGTGCGTAAAAGGCTGGACCTGATGAATGCAGAACAATATGCTGCCAGTGTTAACGCCAACCGTACCGACCTTGGATTATCCAGGGTGTTTTCTGATGCAGATCTTGAAAAATTTAAAAATCAAAGTACTGACTGGCAAAGCGAAATCTACCGGAATGGGTTTACGCAAAACCACCAGTTGAGTATGAGCGGCGCCAATGAGCAAACCTCTTATTATTTTTCTGCAGATGCCAATAACCAGCGCGGTATAATAAAAGGCTCTTCTTTCCAGGGCTATTCTATCCGTTCCAATGTAAAAACGCAGGTGAGTAAACGTTTGAGTGCGGGATTAAACCTCTTCATTAATCGTAATACAGACCATCCTTCTATTATAAACACTTATGGTGGTACTACCAATTCGGGCAGCCCGGTATTTGCTGCTTCACATTTTGCGCCGGTTAAACCTGTGTATGATGCGGATGGCAACTACTCCAGGCCCGGTGGCGGCTATGGGCCACCAAGTGTGAGCAACCCGCTTGCGCTGGCGGTAGAACCCATCATCAATAACCTTATGAACAGTGTAAATGCCGTGGCGGATATTGAATATAAAATCACGCCTGAATTAAAAGTGAATGTGATAGGTGCGGCGCTTACCATCAGTTCTGAAAACAATAACTTCTTTAATGCAAAACCTACCGGCAGAACAGGAACTGAATATGCAAGCATTGCCAACTCACGTTCATTGCTCTTGCAGAATACCAATATGTTAACCTACGAAAAGGGCTTTGGTAAACATAGCCTGAAACTCACAGGGGTTTTTGAACAACAGCAATACAAGAACAATGGAAGCACCGCCGGTTCCATCGGGTTTTTAACCAACTCTGTTACCTACTTTAATCTCGGGTTGGGTAATAACCCGCAGATACCTTCTTCCTATGGCAATACCACTGCATTGCTGTCTTATATGGCGAGGATTAACTACGCTTATGACAGCCGCTATTCACTCACGCTTACCGGCAGGTCAGATGGCTCTTCCGTGTTTGGTGCAGATAATAAATGGGGCTATTTTCCTTCAGTAGGATTTGGATGGAATATCTCGAATGAACATTTCTATGGGGAAGGTTTTCGCAAGGCAATCACTTCGCTCAAGCTTCGCGGAAGTTATGGTATCGTAGGCAACCAGGCCATATCACCTTACCAGTCACTGGCTTCTCTCAACAACAGTCTTGTATATATCCTTAATGGTACTACTGCATCAACCGGAGTAGGACTTGGCAAGATTGGTAATCCCGATTTGAAATGGGAAAAGACACGCCAGTTAAATATTGGGATAGACATGCAATTGCTTAACGGAAGAATAGATTTTATCGCCGATTATTATGAGAAAAAAATAAGTGACCTGCTGTTTAACGTGAAGCTGCCTGATATTGGCGGTGGTTCGGGCACGATTCTTCGCAACGTTGGTGAAATGCAAAACAAAGGCTTTGAATTATATCTTGGAGGTAAAATACTTACAGGAAGCTTCAAATGGGAAACCGGCTTTACTTATACACAGAACAGGAACAAGCTAACGAATCTTTACAATAACCTGAAAGAGCTTACGCTGGGTGAGCCCGGTCTGCCGGGTTTTGGAAATACGTTGTGGCTGGAGTTGGGCCAGCCGGTAGGACTTTTCCGCGGCTACCAGATGAACGGCCTATGGAAAAGCAGTGAAGCGGAGCAGGCAAAGGTATACGATGCAGAGCCAGGTTACCCAAAGTATGTTGACCAGAATAAAGACAACAAGATTGATGCAAATGACATCATTGATATGGGCAATGCGCAGCCCAAATTCATCGCGGGGTGGAACAACAGCTTCAGCTTTAAAAACTTTGACCTGAACGTTTTTGTAAACGCGGTTCAGGGCAATAAAATTTACAATATTTCCCGTGTAAGAACAGAGCGTTCCTCCGGCGATGGAGATGCTACCAGCACAAAGATTTTAGACCGGTGGACACCGGACCATGAGAACACCAGCGTGCCGTCTTTTAAAGGAAGCAGTCTTTATGAAATTGTACAATCTACCCGGTGGCTAGAAGATGGTTCCTACCTGCGCATCAAAACCATCTCGCTTGGCTATAATGTACCGGTAAGTGTATTGTCAAGGTTTAAGATTGCAGCGCTGCGTATTTATGCAAGTGCCAATAACCTGGTAACCTTTACCAACTATACCGGCTACGACCCCGAGGCGCGCACCGGTGTGGATAGCCGCGGCGGGATTGACCTTGCCACTTATCCTTCCCAAAAATCTTTTATTGTTGGTCTTAACCTTAAATTTTAACCTGGTCATGAGAAAATCTTCCATCAATATAATCGCACTGCTGTGCAGCTTGTTCATGAGTGCATGCGTAAAACTGACTGAAGTTCCGGAAGGCACACTCGCCCCTGAAAATTTTTATAAAACAGAGGCCGATTTCAATGCTGCTACTAATGCTTTGTATTCTCCCTTATATCGTACTTACGGTACGTTCGACTGGTGCTCTACCTTGCTGTTAGGTGGCGGCGCTGACGATGTTGCACTGATACAATGGGACGATTCGTATGCACGTTTTGATAAACTCCTGCCCATCTCAAGCCAGATATTTATCTCAAGTGTATGGGCATCGTTTTATGCAACCATAAATAATGCCTCTTTGCTTATTAAAAATGTAAAAACCGCAACAGGGCTTTCTGCCGATAAATTAAATGAGTATGAAGGACAGGCAAGGTTTATGCGTGCCTTCTCTTACTATTACTTAACACGTTTCTGGGGCAAGGTTCCATTGGTAACGGAAGACAATCAATCAACCCCCGAGACATTGAATGAGGCTGAAGTGGCAGATGTATATAAACTCATTATAGCCGACCTTCAAATAGCAGAAGACAAGCTTGCGGTTAGCTATGCTGAAAAAGGAAAGGCTACCAAAGGAGCCGCGAAATTACTGCTGGCAGACGCCTATCTTACCATGACGGGCTGGCCGTTAAAGGACCAGTCTTACTATGCAAAAGCCAGGGATAAAGCCAAAGAGGTGATAGATATGCATGTATATGAACTGGTACCCAATATTGCCGACCTGTGGCTGGTAGCAAACAAGCTCACAAATAAAGAATCTGTATTTGCGTTTTATGGTTCTTCCAGGTATAGCTGGGAGCAGGGAAGTCATTATCACGTAGAAACAAGACCGGGCGTGGAGAATGGCTGGGCCGGTGTGTATGGAGAGGTTCGTTTCTTTAATAAGTTTCCGGAAGGCCCGAGAAAAGAGGCTACTTACCATACGGTATTCACCGATGGCAGCACCTGGGAAGAAGACATTAACAAGTGCCCTTATATTGCCAAGTTCAGGGATGCAGGCGCCGCCGCCGGTCAGAATACCAATGTAATTACAACGGATGGTGATGGCTTTATTATGCCATTGCGTTATGCTGACGCATTGCTTATTTATGCTGAAGCTGCAAACATGGCCGATGGAACACCCGGCGCTGCTGCACTGGATGCCATCAACCAGGTAAGGGTTCGTGCAGGATTAAAGCCATTGGAAGCAGGACTTTCAAAAGAACAATTTGATAACGCCGTATTTGATGAAAGGGGATGGGAATTTGCTTTTGAATGCGCCAGCCGCTGGTTTGACCTTGTGCGTAAAGAAAAGGTAGTGGATATCAACAAAGAGTTGTATCCTTATGTTGACAAGCATAACCAACTTCTGCCAAAGCCTGCAAAAGAACTTGACCTCATCAAGGGTCTGCACCAGAACGATGGGTATTAAACAACCAAATGAATGAAGCGACGACATTTTATTAAACTCTCTGCAGCTACCGGCATGATGACAGGGCTTGCGCCGCTGAAACTATTCGCCGGTAATATTCCATCAGCAGGTGCTGTATTACAGAACAAACATTTCAGTTATCATATTGCTGCAAATGGCCGTAACCTCAGGTTCGTTCACCTGCCATCGGGTATTGATTACCTCGCAAAGGAAGAACCTGGTTTTTTTGCAGTGATAAATGATGGAACAAAACAGGTGTTCCCTCAAAAAGTGCAGCAGGCAGGTAATATGGTGAACGTCATCTTTAACCATGCTGAAGTGAATATACTCACTACGGTTTATGATGATTACCTGATGCTTGAGGTAGCGGGCTTTAAAGGTGATATAATTTCCCTAAGCCTGCTTAATATGCCCTTGTCAGTAGATGCATTGCCGGGCGAACCTTTTGGCGCATGCCTGTTATCTCAAAACCTGCAAACCTATGTGAAGCAATTGCCTGCCTTGCAAACCTTTCTTGAAGTCACCAGCCGGCAGCAATTTGGTATCACCGGTTCAAAAGCTGCATTAACAGGCATGCCTGCAAACCAGGTATTGCCTGCAATTCGAGATATAATGCAAGCGGCAAAAGAAGTTCCTTTTTCAGATGCCGGTGGTGCATGGGCGGTGCCGGCAAAGGAAGGGCATGGTTCTTACCTGATGAATTTTGGTACGCTTACAGAAGAAAATGCAGATGAATGGATTGCTACCTGTGATATGCTTGGCTTTAACCAGATAGACAACCATGGCGGCGAAGGCTTTTTTACGTTTGGAGATTTTGTGCTGAACAAAGCAAAATGGAAAGATGGATGGGATACTTACAAGCGCATCAACAAGAGGTTGCATGAGGCGGGCATTAGTTCACTCTTTCATACCTATGCTTTTTTTATAGAGAAAACGTCTTCTTATGTAACGCCTGTTCCCCACAAAGAACTTGGTTATTTCCGGTCTTTTACGCTTGCTGCCGCTGTTGGTGAAAATGATACAGAGATTACGGTGAATGAATCTACGGCAGACATCTCTTTGATAACAGGGTTCTTTGTTCGCAATAGCCTTAGCCTCCGTTTGGGCAATGAACTGGTAGAATTTACGGGCGTAACCAAAGCCGCGCCTTTCCGTTTTACCGGTTGTAAACGTGGCGTGCTGAATACGGTAAAACAAAGTCATGCTGCGGGTGAACAGTTATATCATTTAAAAGAGTTGTTCGGCATGTTTGTCGCTGGTCATGATTCAGAACTTATTATGGAGATTGCCAGGCATACGGCGGAAATAGCCAATACCTGCGGGTTTAACGGTCTTTATTTTGATGCGATTGATGGTGCGGATATCCTGGCCGGTGAACATGACTCGTGGTATTACAGCACCCGCTTTATTTTTGAAGTGGCCAGGCACCTTGATAAGCCGGTGGGGATGGAGTTCAGTTCCATGAAACATCACTGGTGGCATTACAGGTCCAGGTGGCAGGCATGGGATACGCCTACCCGCGGCTATAAACGTTTCATCGATATACATTCCGCTGCGATTAAATCAGGAGAAACAGAACATGGTTTATGGCAGGGCCATCTTCCCGAAATCAAGCGGCTTGCAGCATTAAAAAATGGCCGCTTGTTATTACCCCTGCATTTCGGCTGGTGGATTAACCGTACCTGGGAACCTCCGCAGGTAGAGCCCACTTTCCCGGATGATATAGAATACCTGTGTTGTAAGATGATTGGCAATGAAGCCGGTTTATCTATGCAGGAGGTAGAGCAGAAAATGCTTGAGGAAAAGCCTGCATTCAGGCGGCTCTTTGCCATCATTAAACAATATGAGGCATTAAGACACCAGGATTATTTCAGCGAAGAAATGAAGGCTTTACTGCGCCGGGCAGGAGCGGAGTTTACACTGGTGAAAAATGCTGCTGGCGACTTTACTTTCAAGCCGGTCACTTATCATAAACATAAGATAGAAGGCTTATCACATGAAACTTCCTCCTGGATAATACCTAACGAGTATGATGCACAGACCCTGCAATTCCGCCTGGAAGTTTTGATGGCCATTGCTGATAACGAAGATGCAGAAGCCGTGACCATTACTTCTCCGGCTGACGTGAAGAATTTTACAACAGAAGCTGCTGATGGAATTACGGGGACACTTGTTTTATCAGCGGAAAAAATAAACGGGCAGGAAGTATTGGAATGGCGGGCTGAAAGCGAAGGCCTGGTGCCGCAGGATAGTGCATGGATAAAAGCAGAGAAGACCTTTGAACCGGTACTCAACCTGGAAAAGACACAGGGCCTGGGCGTTTGGATAAAAGGAGATGGCAGCGGTGCCTTGTTAAATATCAGGCTTGAAAGCCCCAAGCATTTATCCAATGGCGCAAGGGGAGATCACTTTGTAAAGCTGGATTTTAAAGGCTGGAAGTACAGGCAACTGGCAGAGATTGAATCGACGGCATTCAGTAATTATAAATGGCCATCTTCTGATTTTTATGTGTATGATTCATTCCGGCATACCATCAAATTCAATGCAATCAATAAAATACAATTCTGGTATAATAACCTGCCAAAAGGCAAAAGGGTAAATTGTGCGATCGGCCCGGTTAAAGCGCTGCCTTTAAGAGCGGCAACTGTAAAGCAACCTTATCTGGTAATAAACGGCAATAAACTTCTTCTTCCATTTGAAATAACATCCGGTGAATACCTCGAATTAATCAATGGTAATGAGTGCGTGTTGTTTAATAGTGTTGGTAAAGAAATAGGCAGGCATTCGCTTGAAACACCTGTGCCTGGTGTACAGAAAGGGGCAAATCAGGTAACGCTTGGCCAGGCGGGCAGCAATTCAACACCGGTGCGTGCTTTGGTAACCGTGATTACTTCCGGAAACGCATTGGATGCTGCCTTTGCCCGGAAGAAAATAGAATAACACATTCACTTTCCCGTAGTTTTTTTAATAAGCATTAGCAGGCCGGGAAGTGTTTACTTCCTGGTTTTTTATTGGCGCTTAACGATAGTACCCGGAAAGCATCCTGCCAAATACCCGGTAGGGAAGCAACCGTTTTAAGAGCACTGAAAATCTTTGTAAGAATAACGCCGGTATATATCGAAAAGAAGGTTGTTTTGCATCAATGATTTTGACGATCAGGTTTGCTATCGCTTCCACCTTCAATCCTTTTTGTTCATCGCTTTCTATCTTTTTTAACGCTGATTCAAAGCTGTGTTCGTAAGAAGTGCCAGGCAATGAGTGACGAAGTAATTTTCGGTTGGCAGTAATGTTGGTTTTGATATCGCCCGGAGATAACACTGTTACCTGTATATTAAAAGCTGCCAGTTCCATACTCAATGATTCCGATAATCCTTCCATCGCAAATTTTGAAGCACTGTAGATGGATTGATAAGGTAAGCCCATCAGTCCTGCAATGGAGCTTATATTGATGATCCTGCCGCCACCCATTGTTTTCATGAAAGGGCAAACGGCTTTTATGGTACGCAAAGTGCCAAAGAAATTCACGTCCATCTGTCGCTTTATCTCTTCCTCCTCCAGTAATTCAAAAGGTCCGGCAAGGTTGTATCCGGCGCTGTTGATCAACACGTCTATGCGTCCATGTGTTTTGATGATCCGGTCAACAGCCTCATTTACTGCGGCTGTATCCGTAACATCCAATGAGAGCTTATTAAAGGGCTGATCAACAGAAAGCATCGACCTCGCTCCTCCATAAACAATATATCCTTTTGCATGAAGTGCCATAGCAGCAGCAAGCCCGATACCCGAAGATGCCCCGGTAATAAAAACCACTTTACCCATACGCTCTTTTTCCGGATAAGATAAAGCGCTTTCCGCAGTTATGGAAATGAAAAAAGCCTGTTGCCAGGCTTTTAAATAACATTTACAGGTGTTGTCTTGGTCTGAAGTTATTTGTCTTTTAATTCAATCCATACCGGCGCATGGTCGCTTGTCTTCTCCCAGCCACGAACCTGTTTGTCTACACCGGCGGAAAGCAGTCTTGGTTCAATCTCCTTATTCAGTAAAAAATGATCTATTCGCAGGCCTGCATTGCGACCGTAAGCATCACGGAAATAATCCCAGAAAGTGTAGATGGTTTCTTTGGGATATAACTTCCTGATGGCATCCGTCCAACCGAGGTCAACCAGTGTTTTAAAAGCTGCTCTTGTTTCCGGTCTGAAGAGCGCATCATCCACCCAGCGTTCAGGTTTATATACATCTATCTCGGTGGGCATTACATTAAAGTCACCGGTAAGTATCACCGGCACTTCCTGTGCAAGCAGGTCTTTGGCATGGGTGGTAAGCCGTTTAAACCAGGCAAGTTTATAATCAAACTTTGGTCCCGGTGCAGGGTTGCCGTTTGGTAAGTACAGGCATCCGATCACCACCTTGTTAACAATGGCTTCTATATAACGGCTGTGCAGGTCTTCCGGGTCGCCGGGCAGCACGCGTCTTAATTCCTGCGGCTTGCCAACACGCGAAAGTATCGCAACGCCGTTCCAGCTTTTCTGCCCGTGCCAGATGGCCTCGTAACCTGCATCTTCAATGGCCTGTAAGGGAAACTTCTCCTGCGGTGCTTTCAGTTCCTGCAGGCAGGCTACATCAGGCGCGGTTTCTTTTAGCCAGCGTAATAAAACGGGGAGCCTTCCATTGATGCCATTCACATTATAGGTTGCAATCTTCATGAGTTTTTGTTTTTGGTTTACATTACTGCATTTTTCATCTGCAGCAATCATCAGGATGAAGGTAAGCCAGTTTATTAAATGCTGGCTCATGGGGTTCTTTCAATTGCATCTTAATCATGGGTGTTCACAATTGAAACGGAGAAACTGCAGCATCAGGATATAGGCAGACAACAACAGAATATAATTCCTTACTGTTTGTCATTCAAGTTTGCGGCTAACGAAGCCAGTGTTAGATGACGTTTTTAATCAAGGCTTTTAATTCACTTGTCCCAAAATCAGCGGCTATTTTCAAAGACCCACTGGTCAAGAGTTTGGGATTTGCCCCGTTATCAAAAAGCCATTTTATCAGGTCTATGCTTTCGGTATTTGTTGATGTTATAATGGCAGTGTTAAGAAGCATTCCATTATCCGCATTGATGTCAACCCCATGCTGAATAGCAAACTTGAGCCCCTCCACTTCATTATTATGTGCAGCGTAATAAGCACCATTATAATTATGGCTTGAAATATCTGCACCTAGTGACAATAAATACTCTGCAGTCTTAATTTGTGAATAAGCGATTGCGTTTTCAAGGGCAATATTAATTTCAAGTTGAGTATAATTCAGCCCCAATACTTCTTTTAATTCATTGATGTTGCCATCGCCTGCGAGTATTTCAATTCGGGTTTCTCTTGATTCTATAAATTTCATGAACCTTCAATTAATATAACTTAACGTTTGGGTTTGGCGACGAACAGGTTGCATTCCTGTTTGTGCCCGTGCTGTTGCTAAATTAATAATTACTTGTACATTGGCTATTCTGCTGCCGTGGATAATGCCGGGCTGGATTTGCCGTAATAAATAACCAGGTTGATGCTGCTTTGAGAAATTGGGTTGTAAACGAAGTCGTAAAGGTCAGCAATTATAGTCTCATAGTCCGTAGCTAATTTTTTGACCAACTCAATTTTTTCGTTTAGATCCTGGTCTATATTGTCAACTGAAATGCTTAGTTCGACTTTATTGTTTGGGCAAATATTATCCACAAGTCCAAACCACTCTTTGTCACTCTTTTCAAAACAGTACCCTTTTCATACATTTATCCGGTAATGTTTGCTAAAGTAATTTCCCGCATTTTATTGGTCCTGGCATTGCTGCAAACCGGCTACTTTCTCCTTGCCCAAAGCGGTCCGGTCAATAGCCCGGCAGCATATATCATTAACAAACGGCTGCTTTCTGTGGAAGATGGCCTGGCCTCTCATGAAGTATTTTGTGGACTGCAGGATCAGTCAGGATTTTTATGGTTCGGCACACGAAACGGGCTCAACCGTTATGACGGCAAAAACTGCCTGCTCTTTACCCGGCAAAGAAATAAGCTGCAGGATAACAAGGTGGTTCAAATAGCCAAAGATGATGTGAATCATCTCTTCGTAGAATATGGCAGTACGGGTTTTCAGCTTGCGACCAACGGAAAAATTGATGTAATAAATACCGTTACAAGGGAGATAAAAACACTCACAGCCGCTTTTCCTGAGATGCCATTTAAGGAACAGGATGTTTACTGGATCTCCAATGATGGAACGAATAATATCAACCTGCTTACTGCTAATCCATTCAGGCTTTGGAAGTATAATTCAGCAAAGGGATTTACCCTGCGTTTTGAAATGAAGGACTGGAACGGCCTGGACACTACTCCCCTTACCAATCATCTCAGCGCTGGTCCGTTCTGTATGTTTGGAAAGGGAAAAGCATTGCTGAAATTTACGAACCAGGCAACGCAATATGTTGTCACCGATGAGAAAGTTATTTCCTTTAAACAGCAGAACGTATTACGGTCGCTACCTGTTGGCTTTATGGAGGATGGCAACCTGCTCATTACCTACAATACTGAATCTGATATGAACAAATTTGCTGTATGTGCGGTGGAGAGTGACGGCAAGATCAATACAGCGTTGGATTTATCAAAATATCATTTAGAGAATGTAAAAGGAAAATACTGGTACCAGTTTGCGGGTGCGGCCAATAGTAGCACAGGTATATTTTATATAGGCAGTGATGCGCTTTACTTGTGGAATGAAAGTGCCTTCTTTAAGGTAGTTTCAAAACCGGATATCAAAGCATTTGAAAACTTATTTCTTTACCAGCTCTTTCCTGACAATCTCGGAAATCTCTGGCTTTGCACTTCTACAGGCGTGTTGCAGTTAAAAATCGAAAAGAACCGGTTTGACCATTACTTTACCGCCAGGCAACAGGCCAGCCAGCCAAACAGCCAGGCACGTGGAATATACGCTGATAAAACAGGACAGGTGGTTGCAAACATCTGGACCCATATCTTCCGGGAAAAAGACAGCAGTTTGCAATATGCTTCCGACGATGAAATCAAGTATGCGCTTGTCCGTCACCATTCCGGTATCTATTGCGGAGGTTATCATCTCTTTCACTATGATGAGCAGCAGAACAAACTGATGAAGTTTGATGGGGGCCAGGGCACGGAGATATGGTCCATGTTTTCCGTCAATGACAGCATCTTACTGCTTGGCCAGACAAACGGGTTCAGCGTATTTAACTCCAACACCAGGCAATTTGATTCACTTTACAGTTTTGATGAACATACACCGGCCGCAAAATTCGTATACCGCTTTTTGAAAGATGCACACGGAACCTTGTGGGCTGTTGCGGAAAACGGGCTGTATAAAATCAGTATGGTCAACGGTCGGTGGTCGTTTTTAAAAGAGCAGTCACCTGTTACCGAAGGGTTGAGTTTACTGGACGCGTATTTTCAACAGGACGGTACCTGCTGGCTTGCCACCAACGGGGAAGGCCTGTATCGTTGGGATAGAAAAAGCAATGCATTTCAACAGTTCAATATCACTTCCGGCTTTCCTTCAGATGTCTTGTACCGGATTGAGCCGGATGCATACAACAATCTCTGGATAAGTTCCGACTACGGGTTAATTCGCTTCAATACAAAAAACTTCTCTGTAACAACCTATACATCTGCAAAAGGGATTTCCCACAATGAGTTCAACAGAACCTCTTCTTTCAGGGACAGTAGCGGCAGACTTTATTTTGGCGGCCTGGACGGCGTAAACGCTTTTCATCCAAAAGATTTTATTACAGATACAACTACGTTCCGGGTTCCGTTGCGGGTCGTATCCTTTAACCAGTTCGTAGGTTCGAAAAAAGGGTTGGTTAATAAAACAACAGACCTGTTGAACACTTCCCAAATCACCCTGGCGCCAAACGATGAGTTTTTTATATTGGAGTTCCAGTTACTTGATTTTTCAAAGGATGAGGCACATCGTTATGCTTACCTGATTGAAGGAGTGGATAAAACCTGGAATTACATCAATGAAAACTCACTTCGCATCAGTGGCTTGCCTTACGGAGATTATAACATGCGGGTTAAGGCACAAAACCGGCAGGGAGCCTGGAGCAAAAGCGAATTGTCTTTCCGTGTTCACGTGCTAAAGCCTTTTTATCTTCGATGGTGGTTTATCGCCCTGGCAGTAACATTACTCCTCATCATCGTATACCAGGTAATGAGATTTAGAACGAGACAACTGGCTTCTGACAAAAGTAAACTGGAGCAAACAGTAAGTAAAAGAACGCTCCAGTTACATCAATCTTTGTCAGCGCAGGCTGCATTGCTGGCTGAAAAAGACGTGTTGATGAAAGAGATACATCACCGTGTAAAAAACAACCTACAGGTAATCTCCGGATTGCTGGAGTTGCAGGGCAAAGGGCTGGATGATGAGGTTGCAAAGGATGCACTTAGAGATGGCCGCAACCGGGTGAGAAGCATCGCCCTTATACATCAGAATCTTTACCAGTTCGAAAACCTTGATGCGATTGAAGTAAGCCGGTTTGTAAAAGACCTGTGCAGGGAAGTGGAAAGTGTTTTTAAAAACCAAAACAAGGTAACGGTGGATATACAGGTGCCTTCATTTTCGCTGGACATTGATACTGCTGTACCGCTTGGTTTAATTATGAATGAGTTATTGTCAAACTCTTTTAAGTATGCCTTTAACGATAGGTCAGCCGGTTTAATCAAACTGGAAATTCTTGTTCCTGAGGAAGGCTGTTACAAACTGGTTTATACTGATGACGGGCCCGGCCTGCCTGCAGATTTTAATTTGTTGAAAGCTACAACGCTCGGTATCCAGTTAATCAACGACCTCAGCAGGCAGATTGGCGGCAACGTGAAATATGAAGGCAGCAACGGTGCGATGTTTACCGTTAATTTTATCAACCGCGCAAGACGCAAAAAGGAAGACTGATAGTTATGTCATTACTAAAGATTGGAGTAGTTGAAGACGAACTGGTTATAGCCAGAACCATTTTGAATACACTGGATGAACTGGGATATTCCCATGAGGGTCCGGCAATCAGTTATACGGAAGCCATCGCAATGCTGGAAAATAACAAGCCGGATTTACTATTGCTGGATATCCAGTTGTCCGGAAGAAAAGACGGCATCGATGTAGCGCAGAAGATAAATGAGGTTTACCGGATTCCGTTTATTTTCCTAACAGCCAATAGCGATGCGGAAACAATTGAGAAGGCAAAAAAAGTAAAGCCGCACGCTTATATTGTTAAGCCTTTTGCCAGGGAAGAATTATTTGCAGCGATAGAAATTGCTTTCAGCAATTTTACGGGAAATCACCAGGATCCTACGCCCCAGGGACGTTCGTCCTGGCAAACCAAAGATCATATGTTTGTAAAAGATGGTTATGCGTTCCGCAAAATCTTATTCAGCGAGATACTCTACCTGGAGAGTGATGCCAATTACGTTACGATTCACCTTGATGCGCAAAAAAAGCTGGTGATCCGTTCAACACTCAATGATCTTGTGAATGAAATTCATCCGAAAATCTTCCTCCGTGTTCACCGCAGTTATTGCGTTAATCTGAACAGGATTGAAGATGTTTTTCCTTCAGAACTTACCATAGGTGGTCACAGCGTACCGATAGGAAAATCTTACCGGGAGGAACTGCTAAAGACACTTGGCATCAACGGCTCCTGGTAGTTCGCCAGCATTAACTTCCCAAACAACTTTACTTCATCCCCGGCACGGGTATATTCATCCCTTTTATTTCAGACAATCCTGAAACTGCTCCACATTTGGCCTCACAATGGGATTATTGGATGTAGATAAAATAATCATCAAACGTACCATCGTCGGTATACGCTGCCCTGCCTGTGAGGGAAACCTTACCGATACACAAAAAAAATCTTTCATCGGCCTGGCCGTACAATTGATTTCGCTTGGAAAAATCAAACCTAAAAACTACCAATGCGAAAGTTGTAAACGAAAGACCGTGCTGCTGTTTTAAAAGAATTGCTACCTGATTAACATTATAAATTACCGCACAATGAGTATAAGATTAAACGACATCGTTCCGGATTTTACTGCTGAAACAACCCACGGCACCATTAATTTTCATGAATGGATAGGTGATGGCTGGGCCATGCTGTTTTCACACCCAAAGGATTTTACACCCGTTTGTACCACCGAGTTAGGTTATATGGCCGCAATTGAACCTGAGTTTGCAAAGCGCAACTGCAAGATTATCGGGCTTAGTGTTGACCCCGTGGAAAACCACCTCAGGTGGAAGAAAGACATCGAAGAAATTCAGGGGGCAGCAGTCAATTACCCAATGATTGGTGATACAGACCTCGCTATCGCAAAATTGTTTGATATGCTTCCTGCAAATGAAGCAGGCACTTCAGAAGGACGAACCGCAGCCACCAACCAGACCGTTCGTTCTGTATTTGTAGTTGGCCCGGATAAGAAAGTAAAACTGCAGCTTACTTACCCGATGACAACTGGCCGCAACTTTCATGAAATACTAAGGGTACTGGATTCAATGCAGCTAACTGCAACGCACAAAGTGGCAACACCTGTGAACTGGACAAACGGGGATGATGTAATCATTGTATCCTCCGTATCAGATGAAGAGGCCAAAGAAAAATATCCCGCTGGATGGAAAACGGTAAAGCCTTACCTGCGCATCGTTGCTCAACCAACTTCCAACTAAACCTGCTAAAAACAGCAAAATGAAATTAAGGGTTGTTGTAGCTGGCGCAGGCTTTGCGGGCCTGGAACTTACCAGCATTTTATCGGAAACACTGGGAGACCAACTGGATCTTGTACTGATAGACCAGAGCGACACTTTCTTCTTTGGCTTCTCAAAGCTCGATGTAATGTTTGGTCATAAGAAGCCGGATGAGGTGAAGATTGCTTACAGTAATATTGCAAAGCCAGGGGTTCAATTCATAAAGGCAGGCATTGTTTCAATTGACCCTGTTCATAAAACAGTGACCACCGAAAGCACCACCTACCAGGCGGATATACTGGTGGTGGCATTGGGAGCCAATTATGACCTGAATGCAACACCGGGACTGCTATCCTCGGGCAATGAGTTTTACAGCTTTACCGGCGCAGAGAAGCTGCGGGAAGTCATTCCTTCCTTTACCAAAGGCAGGGCTATCATTGGTGTATGTGGCGCACCGTTTAAATGTCCGCCGGCGCCCAGCGAAGCCGCTTTAATGCTGCACGACTACCTGGTAAAAACAGGCGTGCGTGCTGATTGCGACATTACCATTGTCATACCCTTTGCGCTACCTATTCCCCCTTCTCCTGATACATCAAAAGCGTTGCTGAAATCATTTGAAGAAAGAAGTATCAGGTTTATATCCGCTCATTAAAACTTATAAAACCTGTATTATATGCCTAATTACCTGATCGAGATCCCTCATTCCGAGAACACCTTTGAATGCAAACAGGTGATCAAATTGTTTGTAGAGTCAGGCTCTCATTTACTCGCCAATGCAGAATGGGGTTGTAAATGCGGTGTACATAAATCCTGGTTCATCAGCGATTTTGACAGCAAAGAGGAAGCATTGCAAATTGTACCCCCTTTCTTAAGACACCATACAAGTGTGATTGAGCTAACGAAATTCAGTAAGGCAGATATTGTGCAGTTTGCGGAAACGCTGGCCAACGGACAATAACAGCTTTTCGCATTTGAGAAATAGATACTGAGTCAAAACCATCTACCTGCCTTGATTTAAAGTTTAAAGACTTCCTGCAATCCATCTTTCCATGTTGATGGTTTGCGACCAGGTAACTTTTCCAGGTCGTTGCTCTTGATTGCAAACTGTTGATTCGTGGTATCAAGCGCAAAGTTTACAACGATAGATGAAACAAACTCCGGAACGCCTGCTTGCTGTAGTTGTTCCAATAATCATTATTTCAAAAAGTAACCTGTTACCAGGGGGAACAGTAAAAAAGAGGTAACGTAAGGGTAACTAGTAATGAGTGTACTACCGGTTCGGTAGAAGCTACGCTGAATGCCATCGGCGGAAAATGGAAACCCATCATCTTATATCATCCTGTATTTGGTACGCGGCGCTTTGGTGAAATAGCCGTAAGCATTCCAGGTATTTCAAGAAAAGTATTGACGGAACAATTAAGGGAACTGGAAAGCGATAAACTCGTTGAAAGAAAAAGGTACAAGGAAATTCCGCCAAGAGTGGAATATTCTCTTACCCAATCAGGCCAAAGCCTCACTCCTTTATTTGAAGAGATGGCAAAGTGGGTTTTGCTGAGTAAAATCCTGTTAAGGCGGTAATAGTGAAAAGGGCTTAATGTAATCTGTTAAGTGGAGAACCTTTATCATTTAAGGCTGCAGAGGTATGCATTCCAATGGAGGTGTTTGCCGGTATTCGTCTGAGACGAAAAACATATCCCTGCGAAGTCCGGAGACATTCGCAGAGCGGATTGATAGCAAAGCGGGTTTTGTTGATCAAAATCCTGTTGTGTTGATTAGCATTTGTCAACTTGTATATTGTTTTGTCACTATTGACAATATTGAATAATTTGAAGTAACAGCACGCAACGTCCGGCATTGACGCAGTTTGAGGAATGTTGTTACGTTTTTACCCGTTTCCAAACTTGCTTAAAGATGGCAATCTTTATTTGAAACGAAAAGGGTATTGATACGTGGTCAAGCTGACAGTTGAAGAGGAGTATAGATCTGAAGCCTAGCATACGTCTACCCGGCTCACCGAGGCAATACTTTTATTGGGTTTACCAACCTAATTGCTTTCCATAAGAGATTCTATAAACCCAATTTTGCGAAATCGGAATTTCTTTAATTAGTGAATCTTTATTAGAAGAGCTTTTGTTAATAGGCTGCCATCTTAAACTTTCTGAAATTACAACTTTAAGCCTTTTATTGAGCTCTTGCCGAACGTAAAACTCCATTGTACTGTCCTGAGTTTTATAAAATCCATCAATATTTTGGTAACCAATATGCTGACGAAGTGTTCTTAAATCGACAGTTAAAGAGGTAGGCAAATCTTCTACCCATTCAAATTCCGACTTTGGATCATTCTTAACTGGAAAATAAAAATATTTTGTTCCTTTCAATACAACATCATTAATAAACGCAATATTTCTGATGGAATCGAAAAATTTCAATTTTGATACAACCGCCGTGTCAAACGAAATAGCTTGATAGTTCCTGGTGATTCTTTTCTCATTATTACATGAAGAAAGAGATAAGACTAAGAACAACAACAGTAATAAAATTTTCGTTGACAAGATTAGCCTGTTTAAAATTTCATCCAATGTGGCAGTGCTTTATGCAAGTTGGGTATTAATACTCCATTTGCAGATAACGGCTGCCGATTGAAAATATATTGTTCAAGTTATATACAAAAGCTGATGGATATTCGCCTGCTGGAACTGAAGCTTGGATTTACAAATAGCTGATGTTACAATATCAGGCCCGACTTGCATAAAAGCCAATGTTAGCCGGGTTACATTAAAGATTGTCTGCATGAACTTTACTCAAACAATCTTTGAAATCAATAGTCTCATTGTCTTTCTCAGCAAGCAAAAATGTCCGAATTGGTTTATATAATAATTGGGGAGGAATACTTATGACTAAATAATTTTCGGCAACATGGGTGTTTACTCCGCAGCCAAAGTTAGTTAGGGTGGCAATTAGCTGGTCTTTCGATTCCAAGTTCCACACTATGATATGAGCTACGCTGAATCCTGACTCCTCAATTAATTCGTCAAAATGAAATTCGCCATCGTCATATTCTACCCTTACAATATCTCCATAGGCAATGTTTGGAGCGAATGCTGGAACATGCACCAGTCGATAATATTCTCCAACCTTTTCTGCATCTACTTTCTCTGTGAAAATTTCTACGTCGTCAGGTTCATGTTTGTAAGTTAGTATGAGTTCTATTTTATTTGGATAGTTCATAAAAAGTTCTGTCTAGCGATTGAGACTGTAACCGTATTTCGGCCAACGGTGCTGCATTTGCGAAGTTGGGAAATTTGATGTTATGTCCGCCCGCAATGGTTATTAAAGGAACAAATTTTTCTCTAAACCTAAATGTCAATTAGCAGAAGGTCAACCCGATGACCAATGACTGGGAGATAAGAAGTTGAAGTTTTCCGGTCAAACCCCAATTTGCGCGAAATGCTCTTGTTAGCTCTAAGGCACCGTTTAAATAAGCGTTGCTAAATATGCTAACAGTCTTGCGCCTGGTATAAAAAGAAATTGGGCAATGATTGTTCCGATAAGTCTTGCTATGGTCATGTAAACAATATACTTTCTAAATGTTGCTTCTGAGCACTTGCCCAGTGTTACATCATCTGTCATAGCAGAAAGTTGAGGGTCAATGAACATAAACATCACAATAGTAGCAAACCCATTTATAAAAGCGGATAATTCGCTGGCAGTTGTCCTGTAAACGGGATTTATGTAAGACGCATAAACGGCAGACAAAACACCGATGGTCAAAATAGCAACTGCAAAAATATTAAGTATAAAAATTCTCCATGGAAATGCTTTGTCAAGATTTATGCTGGTTATATTTTGTCGCATAGGAATTGACATATTATCTTTAAAATAAAGAATTCCTGATTTTGAAAAACCATGTATCAATAACCTTGACATTGATTTGTGATAGCTAAAGCTAACAACGGCTTTCGATAAAACTCTTTGGAAGGTGGGAATAAGAAAAGCACCAAGTATTGTGGCAAGCGTACATGATAGAATGATAAGCCGAAACATTTCTGTGTGTCCAAAGATACCTGCACGAATATCATTTTCAACGGTTTTTGCAAGTAAAGGAGCTTGAAAGCCGTTAGCGGTTCTGGAGATTACCACTAAAATATTAAATAATGCAAATGAGATAGCTATTCGTCCTGTCCGGATACCAACAATTCTTACAGAGTAAGATAAGGTCGTTATCAGGTTTATCAGAAATGTCAATATAAGAACTATAAATATTTGTGGATTCATTTTGAATCTGGTTTTGCCTTACATCTAGCTTTTACGGCTTGCTGCCGGGCTGGCTTCTGTGTTACTTACGCCTGATCAATAAACTAAGTTATGGAACTGATTTTGAAACTTACTCAAGTCTTTTTTCTAAAACAGTGGTACGTAGCTTAAGCATATTGGCTCAACTGCTGATTGTTTCAACGTCAGGCCAGCCTGGCTGCAAACCGAATGTTGGCAGGCGTTTTAGTCGACTCAAACTTATGAATCCTGCCGTTGAAGTTCACCTAAAAGCTGTTCTGCTTCCAGTCGCTTAACTGTATAATACTTTACACCGTTATTGGAATTTGTCGCGGCTTCTTTTGCCTTAAGTTTTATAATGACGCTTATTAGTTCTGGTATTGTCAGGTTAATAAGGTCTTTATAGTTGTTTTTGTCGTTGCGCTCATCAAGCTTACTGTTTTCTATGTCAGCAAATTTCATTTTGTCCGTAGTCACTAACTCAACTATTTCATATTTTTTAGGGTCAAGTATTTTACTTTCGATTATTCCTAAGTAGTCGTTTACAACTTGTCGGTCAATCATGATTTTGCCATATCCAGCCCAATGTCGGTCTTGGCCATTTTTTTTTATTCCAGAAATCCAATAAACTTCACGAGTCTCCATGTCAGAACATAAGCCATGTCCATTACCTTTTAACGCACGGCCATTAAAATATACTGTCTTGCCGGATTTTGAAAAATCGACATACCCAATCCACGCAGGCCCATTGTCAGCATAACCTGATTTTAGCTCTATATATTTTAATTGTCTTTGCATTGCTTTGTTAATAGACCGGTCGCTCTTAAAAATTCCCCCAACAGTTATTATCCTTAATTCCCAACTCCAAAATATCCAAAAATTACGGTATCAACTGTAATAATAATCAATTGTTTAAGGTTTTTTGATTTTTTATCGGGAAGTTGCGGAAAGCAATTTTATTCATCCTCTATTTTTTAACGGCAAACTTTCTTACCAGGAAAAGCATTTTTTTTATGGCTGACAGCAAAGTAGGTTTTGCTGAGTAAAATCCTGTTAAGGCGGTAATAGTGAAAAGGGCTTAAGGTAATCTGTTAAGTGGAGAACCTTTATCATTCAAGGTTGCAGAGGTATGCATTGCAATGGAGGTGTTTGCCGGTATTCGTGTGAGATGAAAACCCATGTTAGCGGGCGTTCTTAAGGTCGCTGAGTTTAAAATAGAGTATGTAATCTTTATTGTTTGGGTGGTCTATGTTTATTATTGGATAAGTGTCGGTGCATGTTTTCAGGCTGTCAAATATGGCTTTGTATTTGTCTATCGTCGGCGTTTGGATAGAAAGCAGCTTACATGGATGATATAGTTTCCGGAGTTTGTTCGGTTGGCTTACTCTTGAACCTGATAAATATTCCTGCGAGTTCACAAGTTTGCCGTTTTTATATAGCTCTATTACAGCATCGCATGTAGTTCCCTTATCTTCCTCATAAAAGTTAACAATAAGCTTTTTCGAATATTCTTTTAATACCTGATGATCGTTAATTCCCAGAAGTGAGCCGGTAAGTCGATTCCGGTCTATGAGGAGCCATGCGCCTTTGTCGAAATCCTGCTTGTCAAGTATTACGTTGCTGTCACCACATGATGAAAAAAAATAACTCAATCCTGCAATAAATGCTAATATTAAAAGCTTACACTGTCCCATAAAATATCTGCTAATGGTTTGGTGTTTATGCAGGCAGGGCATTCAGCATAATGTCATCCGATAACCGAAGCCGGGTAAAGATACATAGATGAGTTTACTACTAATGCTAACCGTTTTTGATGAATGTATGAAGGTTTTTATCTCTTTTTAAATCGTCCGATTTGAAGTATTGTTTGCATAGCCCGGGTGCCGACCCGTGTCCAGATATGCTGAGCTTATTTATCATGCAATTTGGTGGATCTGCTCTAAGTATACAAGCCTTGTCACCTGGCTGCAAATTCCTGGCGCGCATAGGATTCCAGGAAGCCGCAAACCGAACAACGGAAGGTACCCACCGGAACGCACTTTTCCTCCGGTATTCTCGTAACAGACCAGAAAGCCTTATGTGGTGCTCCCTCAACCCAGTTGATAACACGACGCCCGCCTCCATCCGCCCGGTCGAAGATGAAACCCTGCACCATCTCGCCATTGCACTTGGGGCACAGCATTGCTTCTGTATTCATGCCCGAACCTCCTGAAAAGGAATTAGAAGAAGTTGCCAAATGTTGAGTATATTATTTTGCTGCCAATAGCTGCATTAGGGCAAATTTACAATTATATCAGTTATTTATTAAGCCAAGGATGATGCCGCTGCTTGAAAATTTTGCAGCTAACGGATTGGGGCTTTGCGATGTAGCGGTATTTGAAAATCGTCAGCCTGTAACCGCAGCTAAATCTATAACTAAAAGTTCATTGTTTATTCTATTGCTTGGCTTTATTCGTCGGCTGGAACTGAAGCCGAACAGCGAACAAAAAGTTGAGAATATATTCGTCGTCCCTCCATATTGCCAAACCGCCTGTTGGCTGCAGACATTTGATGTGTATCTCGTCAACTATTTTTGTTTAATTGCAACAAAGTTTCCTTAATAAATTCACCGAACTCTTTTACTTCTTTGTCAAGCTCACTTGTGTGATAGTCAATATAGAACTTCTTAATGGTTATGTCTTGTCCAAGTTCAAAATAAATTCCGCAACCGTCAGTACAGTCGGGGCAACCGTATGTCTGTTCTGTTTTATTGGTCTTTAAAAATCCTTTGGAATTTGTTGAACCAGTTTGTTGGCGACTTGAAATCTGGTAATGTCATTTATTTGTGTCTTGCAAACAACTTTGCCATAGTTTTTAAAATAACTGTCTGTACTGTCAACAAATAAAGTGTTTGAATTACCCATCATATTGTAACGGTACATTGTCGCACAATGTCCGGAGCATTCACCGCAAAACACGCCAAAAATTATGTAGGAAGGGTAGTCTTGCTTTGTCTTGTAACTTTTAGTTTTCGTCTCAATTGATGATTGTCCACAAGCGGATAAAACAATGAGTAAAAGTCCCGATATGAATTTAAGGTATATCATTTTTGTTTGCAGCTAACGGCTCGGTATTTATGCAGGCAGGGCAATAGCGCCGTGTCAGCCGATGACCGAAGCCGGGTAAAGATACAAAGATGAATTTACTACTAATGTTCAATAGCGTTCCGTCGCAATGGAACTAAAGCTAAATAGAATTACTACTACTGATGCTGCGCTGTGTCAGCACTGCTTGCATAAATACTTTTGTTGTGCGTTCGTTATTTGTCCTTGAAACCAATTACATCTTGTCTAACATCTTTACGCCATTTGTCACCATACTTTTTGTCAAGGTATGCAAACACAATTTTGTTATAAGCTAAAATACATTCGTCATAATCTGGTGTGCAGCCAAAGTCGTAATAATAAACTTTGTATTTCTTTTCAAACTTGTCTTGTCCCACGTAATAGACAGGAGCAATACTTCCAAAGAGTAGTAATCTCGGCTTTTCATCTGCAATGTCCTTTTGTGCTGTTGCCTCGCTGAAATGAGGAAAAGAAGAACAGTCTGTGTAAACAGTCAATTTGAAATTTTTGATGTCGTCATTCGATATTAAAACTGTTGTGTCTTTAATGCTAAAACCAGCAGCAGAAAAACGCAACGTTTGTTGTCCATTAGGCAAATTTGGAATTGTAAAGTTTCCTAAGCTGTCACTTTGATAACTTTTGGTTCTGGTAATCATTATCGTTGCATAAGGAATTGGTTTACCACTGTTCAATGAAACTGTTGTTCCAGAAACTTTGAAACTATCAAGCGATTGTCCAATTACAATCGAAGTAAGAAGTGTCAAACAATATGTAGTTATGAATTTGAACATGGTCGAAGTATAATGACGCAACAACAATAATTATTTCCGCAATTCCCAGTTCCAAGATATCCAAAAATTATGTTATCAACAGTAATAATAATCAATTGTTTATAGCTTGTTGATTTTTATTGAAGAGTTGCGTAAAGCCATTTTATTCTTCATTGATTTTTTTGATAGCAAGACTTTCTTACCGGAAAATGCCAGTTTTTTATGCTTCACAGCAAGGCGATTTGTTGATCAAAATCCTGTTAGGGCAGGACTAGTATTGGCTTAGCATTACTGAAGGCGTGACATTTGCATTCCCTGTCAGCCCATAACTGAAGTCAAATTCAGCTATAAAAGTTGAAGATAAAAACAAGTACTTAATAGCGTTACACCGCTCTGAATATGTCGCCAAATAGATTGAATGCTTGCTGCCTTGCCAAATTTGTAAACATATTGTTGTGTGCCATGTTGATCAAGCAACGTTTTGTGTTGTCGTTATATTAGCCTCTTTACAAATAATAAATCCACTAAGCCCTGCAGTAGGAATTATAAAGTAATATTTTAGTGTCTTGTCCATTTGTATGCTTTCTAATAGCCCTGGTCTGAAATAACCTTTCATCTTCAATAAATAGTCTTTCTCCCGATTCTGAAAGTCAGAAAAACTGTCCGAAACTTCCATTCCCCAGAAAATATTGTAGTCTTGAATATGATTTAGGTCTTGCCAAATAACATTAGTAAAAGTAAGCTCATGTATATCTTTTGTATTATTTTCTGGATGTCCGCTTAGAGTTATTATTGTCTGTTTCGTGGTAAAGTCAACATGGATACTGTGAACAAAACAGTCACCTAGAATTTCTGAATTAAAGTCACTTGTCATATTTAGTATTAGTTTCTATCCTGCCTGTTCGGAAGGTATTTTGTCTAATTGGTTGGCATTGTCCACAAGTCGGGTGCAAGCAATTGAGAGTGCAACTTGCAAGACTTAATGCAGGTTGAGAATTAAAAAATGTTACGCAAAGAACCGTCTGAATAATAAATTTTGTCCTTGAGTTTTTGAAAGTCCATAGCTTGGTAGAAGTCTTTTAAAATGACGAACAACGACTCGCTGACCGTGGCTGGCTTAGCATTCTGTAAGCTTAAATGTAGCGATAAAAAATGAAAAGAAAAGGTGCTGCTGACTGGCTTGGGTCTGCAGCTATGGAAACTAGCATGTATTGTGCGAAGGCTCTATTTAGCGCCCTGTGAAGTTAGAAACTGTACTTTGCTACTGTCATTGTTATAATGAGCAAGATATAACGCGGTTGTGCCATATATCTGTTTGGCATTTACATCTGCTTTATACTTAATAAGCAGTTTCATAATACAGATGTCTCCGAATGAAGTCGCACCCATTAGAGCAGTCCATCCAATTTTATTTTTAAGGTTTGGATTAGCTCCGTGTTCCAATAGTATTATGGCAATGTCATAATGATTATGAAGACACGCTTCCATTAAAGAATTAATACCGTCTTTGTCTCCGAGATTTGGATTTGCTTTATGCCATAATAAATAGCTCACTGTCATTGTTTGCCCTTTCTTTACTGCAACTTTGAGTGCTGTCCAATCAATAATATTTTTACGATTTACGTTTTCGCCGTGAGAAAGTAAGGAATCTATTCGTAGCGTGTCACCCTTATATGCAAATTTCATTAGCAGAGTCCATTTTGATTGGTCTTGATCCCAACGTTCTTTTGTTGCATATGCTGATACAAGTGTCAACTGCAAAATGAGTATAAATAAAAACTGTTTCATTTTATTTCGAACAACAATTAATTCGCCCAACCGCTGATACTAAGATATCCAAAAATTACAGTATCGATTGTAATAATAAGCATTTGTTTTTTTGATTTTTTATTTTGAGAGTTGCATACAGCCATTATATTTTTTGCTAAGTTTCTTTAAACTGCAAAGCTTTCTTGCCGGGAAAATACCAGTTTTTATAGTTGATAACAAAGTAGGTTTTGTTGGTCAAAATCCTGTGGAGGCGGGAATATTGGAAAATGCGAAACATGATCTGTCGGGTTGATAATCTTTTATCATCTAAGGTTTTTGATGTACGTATTACAAAGAAGATATTTGTTGGCGTTCGTCTGAGACGAAAAGCATATTCCTGCGAAGTCCGGAGACATTCGCAGAGCGGTTTGCCATCAATGGAATAACTGCCGGTAAATATCATGCACAAATAGTATTGGCGTGCCGTGGCTGTTGGATGCCTTCTTGGTTTACCTGCTTTTAACTGTTTGTAGGTCTGGCTTTTATGAAAATCCGGAGAGACGCTCTGTGATAGCCGGGTATTCCGGAATGATGGTTTAGTCGCAAAATGTTAAGTATCTATTGAAAATCCCCTTGTTTCGTATCCTTCAATGTGCAAATTAAAATGAGCATATGAGGCACGCTGGTCTTCAAAGGTAATAGTCCAGTAAGGTATATCTTGATTAATAGCTTCCACGTCGACCGCTGTCAAATTAAATCTTTCGGTCCAGTCTTTAAAGTCTACAGCTTCTTCCGCTTCATTAAATTCATTGACAAAATTTTGATTGATTTTGTCGCCAAGTTTGGTTATCTCATTTTCAATGTGCTCAATAAAATTAAGTTGATGAGCATCTGGTTCTCTTTCTGTTCCTCTAACCGTTTTAAGAATACTGCCAGAGTCATTACTCCATAGGTTTCTGTTCTTGTTACTATATACCAGCGTAAAGTGTCCCTGAAGAGTTTCAACGGTGGTTTTGGTGGCCGATTTAAAGATCTTTGAAAAAAGTCCCATATCAGATTATGAAATTGCATGATTGAAATTATACCTAATGATCGAGTATTGCTGCAGATAGGTTAATGTTGGCATGTCACCGCTCCCATATTTTCCTTATCAATTTTATTAATGGGAGCTTTTTCGTTCCTGTTGATTTGTTCAATCCTTGCTCTTCCCGGTTAGCTTGAATTGTATCTCTATCACTTCCTTTGCGCTCATCATCTTTCATTTCCAATTCAAAGCGTTCGTCTTCGTCAAGTGTTTGTCTCAAATCAGCACCGCCTTTGTGTGCAAATTGAACGTAGTTTTCAGGTGGCGTTGGCAATTTATTTTCGCATTCCTTTGAACAGAGATTTGTTAAAAGAGGTAAAATGTCTGTACCTGCATTTAAAGAAATCCAAAGCTGATTTGTTTGTTCATAAGTCATTGGCTTACCGCAAACGCTGCAATTCACATTGTCGCCGGAATAATGAACCGGATTATGCTCTAAATTCGGAAATTCCATTCTGTTTTTCCAATTGCCATATAATGCTCTTGTGCTTACTCTGCTGTCCTTAAGATTTTTGCACTTTGTAATTTCGTAAGGGAACCAATGTAAATCGTATGAAGTGTAGGCGTCAAAGTATTCAAGAGCTTCCATCTGCCCAATTTCTGGTGGAATACGTTTCAGTTTGCTGCCATATAGCCAAACCTTCTTCACCTTATTAAGTTTTGAAATTGTTTCGGGCAATGTGTGTATTTGAGCAAAAAGCTCTTGTCCAAGTTCTTTTACCGGTGAAAATTCGTCTTTGTTTTTTGCTGCAACCTTCTCTATGTAGTCACAGAGTTTAAGCCAGGCAACAGAATTTCTGTCTTGTACATTATTTTCTATTTTGGATATTCTGTTGTTCATTGTCTTTGTTATTGCAGGGGCTGTGTATCCCTCCGCTGAAGTACATCTTGTTTAGTTATTGGTAGTCGGTTTCCATTTGTGAGGCAGTAGCTGTTCGATTTTGTTGATGGGGTGATTGTTGATGCGCTGCAGAACATCTCTGAGCCATACA